>Ga0315905_10002137_pt1 | contig 20870 bp, 21 predicted proteins | sample LakEriMetagenome_5_FD_203522 | JGI IMG/M metagenome (GOLD analysis project Ga0315905, IMG submission 203522) | Freshwater fungal communities from buoy surface, Lake Erie, Ohio, United States - Buoy 4 MA121 | ecosystem: Environmental > Aquatic > Freshwater > Lake | place: USA: Lake Erie, Ohio...
AGTATTGCTAATGGCCGAGACGCCAATACTCGTGAAGGTCGCGACGTTGTGCTCTATGGGTTCGGTCGAATCGGACGCTTGGTTGCACGAATTTTGCTCGCTCGCTCGGCGGACATCGGCGGGCTACAGTTACGCGCAATCGTGGTGCGAAATGGTGGGGCCAAAGACCTCGTCAAGCGCGCGAGCCTGCTTCGTCGAGATTCGGTCCACGGTCCCTTCAACGGGTCCATCACCGTGGACGAGGCGAACAATCGAATCATTGCCAACGGCACGTCGATTCAGGTGATTTACGCGAACGACCCAGCCGGAATCGAATACCCGAGCTACGGAATCAACAATTGTGTGATCGTCGACAACACCGGTCGGTGGCGCGATGAAGAAGGCCTGAGTCAGCACCTGAAATCGAAGGGTGTCGGCCGTGTTCTCTTGACCGCACCAGGAAAAGGCGTGCTCAAGAACGTCGTATATGGAATCAACGACGACACCATCCTGGACGAAGATCGAATCATCACCGCCGCTTCCTGCACCACGAACGCCATCACGCCAGTCCTGAAGGTCATCAACGATGAATATGGGATGTCGTACGGTCACGTCGAGACGGTGCACTCGTTCACGAACGACCAGAACCTCATCGACAATTTTCACAGCGGCGATCGACGCGGTCGTTCGGCCGTCCTTAACATGGTGATCACCGAGACGGGCGCAGCCAGTGCGGTCGCCAAGGCCCTACCCGAACTCGCGGGCAAGTTGACCGGCAATGCGATTCGTGTGCCGACCCCCGACGTCTCCATGGCGATTTTGAACCTCACTCTCGACCGCGAGGTTCCCAAGGACGAACTCAATGCGTTCTTGCGCAACGCATCGCTGAACTCACCACTTCGTCACCAGATTGATTACATCGAGTCAGCCGAAGTTGTCTCTACTGACTTTCTCGGATCGCGGCGTGCCGGCATCGTCGATGGACTCGCCACAATCACGAGCGGCAACCACGCTGTCGTCTATGTCTGGTACGACAACGAATATGGGTACAGCCACCAGGTGGTCAGAGTGCTAGAGAAAATGAGCGGGATTTCGCGCCCGTTCTTTCCCAGTCCGAAGGGATAACCGTTCAGTTCGTCGGAGGCGCACTCGGCGAAATCTACAACCCAGTGATCGTCGAAGGGTCCACTGGGATGAGCACTTCGTTTCGGCGCAGAATTCCCGGCTTCCACGGAGGGTCGTAGCGGGCGAACATCACGTCGCCGGTCTCACGCACATTCATCGACGTGAGCGAGCGATGCAACTCGGCTTCAAAGCGCTTCACGCGGTCCTCGCGCCAACCGCCGGAAAACTTTACCGTTGCGACGGTGATCGCGGGTATTTGGTGTGTGGACAGTTCTGAACGGGCGGGAGACGGAGCGGCCGAGGTGTCGCTGGGCAACACGAACGAGATGGTGTGCGCGGAGTCCGATTTCGCGACGTGAAAAACGGGGGCCGTCATGGCGATTTTCTCGCCGCCGAGGTTTTCTCCCGAAATGTATCGAACGAGCGGAGAAAAGCCGTAGCTCGGCGCCGACTCGAAACTGCCCGGGACGGTCACACTGACAAGGACGTGCGGCTCGTAGGTGCGGAACTCAATGCCGTCGCGCCGGCCGATCACGGAGTACTTCGCTTCCTCAGTCATACCCTCAGGTTTATCACCAAAAGTTAGCTTCTAGTTACTGATTGCCTCTTCGGTCGTGATGACTCGAGCAAACTCCCCGTCCAAGCTGGCGGCGTTGACCCGTGCGACGTCGTCGGCACTCACCACCGCGCCGTCGGCTGAAGTTCGATCGTGGGTGTGTGTCGCATCCAGAACGAAATCGACCGAGTAACCGAGGTTGTCGGCCATCCGGGCGGTCGTTGAACAACAGTGATCCGTCGTGATGCCGCAGATCGTCACGTGTGTTACCCCGCGAGCCTTAAGCCAACCGTGAAGGTCCGGTTCGCCGTAGAAGGCAGAGTTGGTGCTCTTCGTGATGAACAGGTCGTGGGGGCCGTCGATACCCGGCTTGAGGTCATTCCCTGGTTGGCCTGGTTCGAGCGGCGAGCCGGGGTATTTGGAATCGTGCCGGACGAGAACCACAAGTTGGCCGCGCTCCCTCCAGTGCGCGAGAAGTCGACGCACGTTGTCTTCGCACGCGGGGTTATTGCGCGGGCCGAAGGCGGGGTCGTCGAAACCGTTTTGGACGTCAATCACGATTAGGGCGTTGGACATGACACCACCGTATCGCCCCACGTCGATTAAATCTTTGGTAAGGTAAGCCTTACTTCATTCCACTGGGAAATACCCAGCTGCGTGAATAACGGAGAACCATGCTCGCAAACTTTCTGATCGGACTTCGCGAAGGCCTTGAAGCCTCGCTGATTGTCGGAATTCTCATCGCCTTCGCCGTCAAAGCGGATCGCCGCGACCTCATCGGTCGGATTTGGACCGGAGTAGGGGCAGCAATTGTTGTCTCACTCGCCACTGGTGCAGCAATTTTCTTCGTTCTCACCGAATCGGGTGAAGCGATCCAGCCCATCATCGTCGGTTCGATGTCGATCTTGGCTGCAGTACTTCTGACCTGGATGATCTTCTGGATGGCCAAGACATCTCGGAATCTGAAAGGGTCACTGGAAGGCTCGATGCAGGAAGGGCTTTCCAAGGGGGGTCTCGCAATCGCGGTCATCGCATTCAGCGCCGTCGTTCGCGAAGGCGTCGAAACGGCTCTGTTCATCTGGGCCTCGATGAACTCGACCGGCGACGGCTTGCCCGCGTTGGGCACCGCATTCGTGGGAATCGCGGTCGCGGTGATTCTCGGTTGGATTATCTATCGTGGACTGCTCCGCATCAACCTAGGAATTTTCTTCCAATGGACGAGCGTGATTCTCATTATCGTTGCTGCAGGAATTCTGGCTTACGGCGTTCACGAGTTCCAGGAAGTCGGGCTCCTTCCCGCCGGCGCACCGGTCTATGACGCAACCGCGTGGCTCGGGAAAGAAACGATCATCGGTTCACTTCTGTACGGGCTCTTTAGCTACCGTGCAAACCCAAGTCTTCTGGAACTCATCACCTGGGCGCTCTACCTCGTGCCGACCTTGACGATTTTTATCACGACTTCGCGACGCGCCACCAATAAACGAGCGGTGGCCGCGCGCTAAATCAAAGGGTGAGTAACACTCCGAGTAGAATTGCCCAATGGCACGAACGGGATTGGATCGCATCTGGACGATTCCTAATGTGATTTCCCTGATTCGCCTGTTGATGGTCCCCGTATTTTTGTGGTTGCTCGTCACCGGTAACGATGTCCCTGCGCTCGTCGTTCTCATCATCGCCACGACAAGTGACTTCATCGACGGATTTATTGCCCGTCAGTTCAATCAGGTCACGCGACTCGGTATGTATCTCGATCCACTGTCGGACCGCCTCTTCATTGCCGCCAGCGTGATTGGATTGGCCGTCAGAGGGCTCATTCCGATGCCGTTACTCGCGATCGTTCTGGCCCGCGACGTCATGCTGTTGGCAGTTGTGCTCTATCGCCGACTGCGGATCGCCGACTTCCCGCGGGTGACGTTTGTTGGCAAGACGGCGACGTTCGTTCTCTTCACCGCGTTCCCTGTCATCGTTTTGGGAACGGTGTGGTCCGATTCTCCGGTCCCTCTCGAGTCGATTGGTTGGGTCCTCGGTGTCGTCGGCGCCGGCATGTATTGGGTTGCTGGGTTTGGATATCTCGATGTGTTACGCCGAACCGTACCCGGGGTTTCCACCAATTCCGAGGTCTAGTAGAGTTGGGCGCAAAGGAGGCGAAATGAGCAACGACGACGACGTTCGGAACAGTACCGAACACCTCGGTCAGGATTTCGCGTCCCGCCTCGCCGCCCTCGAAGAAACCGCCACTGCGGACGAACTTGCGGCCATCACAGCTCTCCCAGCGGGCAGCGCGCTCTTGATTGTTCGACGCGGACCTACCGTCGGCGCACGTTTCTTGCTCGACACCGATGTCACGGTCGCTGGTCGTCACCCCGATGCCGACATATTCCTCGACGACGTCACGGTGTCGCGTCGTCACGCAGAGATTGTGCGCGATGGAAAGATTTTTTCCATTCGTGATCTCGATTCACTCAATGGAACGTACCTCGAAGGAGCCCGCACTGCCGGGGGCACCTTGCAGGACGGCTCCGAAATCCAAATTGGCAAGTACCGCATGACGTTTTACCCGTCGCGCCACGACCTTCCCGCTGGCGCGTAATCCATGGCGGCACAGCGCGCGGGGGAAGCACCTTCCGGTTGGACGATTGGTCAGGTCCTACAGCAACTTCGAATTCAGTTCCCTGACCTCACGAGTTCCAAGATTCGTTTTCTCGGTGATAGCAACCTCGTCAACCCCGAGCGTCTCGCGAGCGGGTATCGCTCGTACCGTCACGCGGATGTCGAACGCCTCCGCGTGATCCTCGGATTGCAACGTGACTACTTCCTGCCTCTCAAACAAATCGAACTCATCCTGGCCGACATCGACGCGGGCAAGTCGCCAACCCTTCCGGGTGGTTCGACTGTTTCGGTGGATTCGATTCTGTCGCTCGAGGTTCGATTTACGCGATCCGAAATGTTGAAATCGGCTGAAGCGTCCAAGGCACTGTTGGACGATGCGATTTCAATGGGGCTCATCCCGGCAGCCGAGATCTACACCGATGATTCCCTCAAAACTCTGAAGGCGTTGGTCGAACTTCAGAAGGCTGGCATTGAGCCCCGCCACCTGCGCGGGCTTCGTTTACAGGCGGAAAAAGACGCGGACATCGTTCACAGCGCAGTCCTTCCGATTGTGAAAAGTGCGAGTAGAGTGAGCAAACAAAAGGCCGCGGACGTTGCTCGTGACCTTGCGCAGAATCTGGAGCAAGTTCGTATCGCGGTGCTGATGAGGTCAATCGACGATCTCATCGGATAATCACGACACGCCGAGAGCTCGTATCGCTGCTCCAGTCGTGATGTCCATCGATACAGTGGGACAGGTTAACGTTCAATAACAAGGTGAAGGTTGGTTCAACATGAGTGAACTCACGCAGTCTCCGGGCGATTCGGCCGAGGGATACCGCGGGGCGACCGCTGCGACCGCAGCCGGCATCACCTATCGCCAACTCGACTACTGGGCGCGCACCGAACTTGTTGCCCCTACCGTTCAACCCGCTCAGGGTTCCGGCACGCAGCGCTTGTATTCTTTCCGCGACATTCTGGTTCTCAAACTCGTCAAACGTTTGCTCGAAACCGGAATTTCTCTTCAGCAGATTCGTATCGCGGTCGACCAATTACACGCCGAGGGAATCGAAGACCTTGCGGGGACAACCCTGATGAGCGACGGTGCCTCGGTCTACCTGTGCACGTCGAGTGACGAAGTAATCGACCTCGTGAACCGAGGCCAGGGAGTGTTTGGAATCGCGGTCGGTGCAGTCCTCCGCGAGGTCGAGACAACCCTCATCACGATTGACGCTGTTCGCACGGACGTCGCAATCGATGATCTCGCTGCCAAGCGCGCAGCACGCGCTTCCTAAAAAACGACTAAACGCGCGTGTCGATCAGGACCTTCACCAGAAGGCGATCGAAATAGCGGGCAATGGATTGCGCCGTTTCGCCTGGCCAGCGGTGAATGGGGATTGCCGCCCCTGTTGATTGCTGAAGTGTCAGCGTCTCGTCAAGAATTGGCTCCAGAATGTGGTCACCGAACAACTGCTTCATCTCATCGAGCCGGAAAACGTGCTCGGGGCTGTCCGCGCGATAACGATTGATGATGACGCCAGCAGTGCGCAATCGCGGGGACATTTTCAGGCGCATTGCCTGGAGAGCGAGGAGCGTGCGGTGCACGGCTGTCACAGAAAACAGCCCAGGCTCGGCAATGATGACGACTGAATCCGCGGCAGTCCACGCGGTTTGAGTAAGTCCGTTGAATGATGGTGGACAATCAATCAAAACGAGGTCGTACTGGGATTCGATTGTGGCAAGGGCTTCCTCGAGTTTCCACAAGTCCTGTTTCGTCGGGGTGGGCTTGTCGTGTGCCGATACCGACGGTGATCCCATCATGATGTGCACGGGCACGTCGCTGGGGCCGGTCCACGAACTCGGCACAACGGCTTGGCGGACGACCGAATGACTGGTGTTGTTGAGGACAGAGTCAATCGAATAACCGTGGCTCGAGCGTGACGCAAGAGCGGCGGAGACGTCCGATTGTGGGTCCATGTCGATGACGAGCGTGCGAAGTCCCTTGGCAAATGCTGCCGATGCAAGCCCGAGTGTGACGGTGGTCTTACCAACGCCACCCTTGAGGGAACTCACACTCACTACCTGCACGGTTTCAACCTTAGCCGTCAAGTAGTGTGGAAATGGTTCTTGGTTGTGTCTTTTTACACGTAGCCGGAGGGCGAGCACCGCCCAGTGAGTCCTCCGTGTCGGTTAGAATGAAACATCACGGACATAAACGCTTAAGGAGTCAGTGTGGTTGAACGGAAGCGAACTGCAGCGTCGGCACAATCGGACGCCGCAAAATCGCCGGCACTTCCCGAGGTCGACGACGCGGCTGCAATCCCTGAAGCGGTAACCGAAGGTGTCTCGGTCGACATTCCGGCATCTGCCGATTCAACACTGCTCGTCGCGACAAGCCTCGACAGCGAGGCGGTGTATTCGCGTCGACACTCAGGTGTTTCGGACACGCCGGAACCGTCGTCGATGCTGACGGACGCTCGACTCCTTGACGTCAAAGAGAGGCCGGTCGTCCCTCTCGGCTGGTGGCAGCGCGCGATTTTCGAACTGACGTTTCACACCGTCAATCTGGGCGACTCTCGTTTCTGGCGGGCGCGTAAGGATCTGATCTCGCGAATCGCGACTCCGGTCGATGGCGACACGCGATTCGTCCCAGTTCTCACCCGTAAGGGTGGAGTGGGGAAGACCACCACCACCACACTCCTCGGAATGGCCATGGCACTCCACCGCGAAGATCGGGTTATTGCGATCGATGCGAACCCAGACCGCGGAACTCTTGCGGAACGTATTCCGCGGGAAACCAAGAACACGATTCGCTCGGTTGTGTTGAAAGCGCCCTCCATCGGATCCTTCACTGACTTTGTCGAGTTTGTGAGCCGTGACAAGACAGGACTTCACGTCCTGGCCTCTGACCCGGACCCCACGCTTGCCGACGCCTTCGACGAGTTCGATTACAACGTCGTCGCGGATGTCGCATCACGTTACTACTCGGTCATTCTCACCGACTGTGGAACGGGAATCGTTCATTCGGTCATGCGCCCGATTCTCCAGCGCGCCAATTCTCTGGTCATCGTGTCCGGCGGGTCAATTGACGAAGCCCGACTCGCTTCCGAGACGTTATCGTGGCTCGAATCAAACGGGCACGCTGAACTCGTTCGAAACTCGGTCGTAGCTCTCAACACAGCGACCTCGGGAACGATGTTGGTCAAACTGGACGAGATCGAAAACCACTTCCGATCGCGTGTCCGCGAGGTTGTTCGCATTCCTTACGACCCTCACATTGCCGCGGGTTCCGTCATCACCTGGACAAAGCTGAACAAAATCACTCGCGACGCTGCGGAACTCTTGGCCGCATTCGTCGTCGAGGGAATCGCACCGACCGACTAATGCCCGTTCGTGAGATTCGCCTTTTCGGCGATCCCATTTTGCGGAGCGTGACAGACCCCATCGTACGATTCGACGACGCGACGCACGCACTCGTCCGCGATCTCGTGGACACAGTGTCATTGCCGGGTCGAGCGGGAGTTGCGGCCAATCAAATCGGCGTCGGCCTTCGAGCGTTCAGTTTTCACGTCAACGGCCGGATTGGTTGCATCCTGAACCCAGTTCTGGCTGAAGTTCGAGGGGAACCAGAATTCACGGAGGAGGGGTGCTTGTCGGTGCCAGGTTTTTCGTTCCCGCGACTTCGCTATCCCTGGGCGCGAATCACGGGAGTCGACCTCAACGGCGCTCCCATGGAACTCGACGCCGAAGGGCTCCTCGCACAGGCGTTCCAACACGAAATCGATCATTTGGATGGCGCGCTCTTTATCGAAGGGCTCGCCCCCGACGTGAAGCGTCTCGCGATGCGCGAAATCCGGTCAGCTGACTGGTTTCGCGCCTAACCGACGACCGAGATTCCCGATGTTTCGGGGTTCCCGCTGTACAGTTCCTCGATCTCCGATGCAAAGTCAGCAACAATCACATGGCGTTTGATGCTCATCTTCGGGGTCAAGTGCCCGCTGTCCTCCGTGAACTCGGTGGGCAAAATCACGAACTTTCGGATTGACTCCGCGCGCGAGACTTTGGTGTTCGCCCAATCGATCGCCTTCTGAACTTCTGCGAGAACGGCAGGGTGGTTTCGCGCCTCGTCGACCGTCATTTCGGGGTCCAGCTTGTTGTTGCGAAGCCACGGCCCGAGCATTTCCGAGTCGAGAGTGATGAGAGCCGCGATGAAGGGCTTCTGGTCACCCACGACCACACACTGCCCGATGAGCGGGTTCGCACGAATCGGGTCTTCGAGCGTCGCCGGGGCAACGTTCTTTCCACCCGCGGTGACGATGATTTCCTTGATTCGACCGGTGATCCAGAGGTACCCGTCGTCATCGAGTTCGCCAATGTCTCCGGTCTTGTACCATCCGTCGACGAAGGAATCAGTCGTCGCCTTTTTGTTGTTCCAATAACCAGCGAACACGTTGATGCCCTTGACGAGAACCTCTCCGTCCTTGGCGATGCGAGCCGAAATTCCGGGAAGGACTGGTCCAACGCTTCCGATCTTGAATTTCTGCGGAACGTTGATGGTGACCGGAGCGGTTGTTTCGGTGAGTCCGTAACCTTCGAGAACCTTCATGCCAAGGGCACGGTAGTAGTGGCCGAGGCGAAGCCCGAGCGGCGCAGAACCACTGACGGCGTATACGACACGGCCACCCATGGCGGCGCGAAGCTTCGAGAGGACCAAGCGGTCAAGAACCGCAAACTGCAGTCGAAGTCCGAGCGGCACGCGTCCCGCATCGAGCGCCTTCGAGTAGGCGATTGCGGTTTTGGTGGCGAGTCGGAAAATGTTGCCCTTGCCACCCGCTTCGGCCTTTTGCTCGGCCGAGTTGTAGACCTTCTCGAACACACGCGGGACGGCGAGAAGGAAGGTCGGACGGAAGCTCTGCAGCGACGGCAACAGGAGTTTGGTGTCGGACTGGTGCCCAACACGCACGCCGGCGTGAATGGCGAGCAGGCTCATGACCCGGGCAAAAATGTGGGCGGCGGTGATGAAAAGCAAGGTTGATGCTTCGGTGTTGACCACCATGCTCATCTCTTTTGCCGAGTTTCGAATCTGGTCAACAAAATTGCTGTGCGTAATGACGCAACCCTTCGGCGCACCGGTGGAACCCGAGGTGTACAGGATCGTTGCGATATCCGATCCCTTGGCGAGTTTTCGACGGCGCTCGATTTCTTTATCGGTCACGTCGCCACCTGATTTGGTCAGCTTTTCCACATCGGCAAGGTCAAGACGCCACGTCGCGCCGATTCCCGGCACATCGGCGCGGATTTCGTCGAACCGCGCAAACATGTCGGCCGTCTCGGTGATCATCGCGGTCGCGCCTGAATCGTTGAGAACATAGGCGATTTGACTGGGGGAGGAGGTTTCGTACACCGGAACTAAAATGGCGCCAGCGTAGGCAATCGCCATGTCGATGAGTGTCCATTCGAATCGAACTTTGCACATGATGCCGACCTTTTCGCCCGGCTTGAGGCCGGCAGCGACAAAGCCCTTTGCGAGCGCGATTACGCGGGCACGAAAGTCTGCGGTAGTGACGGTATCCCACCCGCCGTCCTGACGGGGAATAGAGAATAATTCATGCTGCGGGGTTTCCTGAAAGCGAACTTCCAGTAGGTCGCTGACCGTTGCCTTGGGGTCATGTTTGACGATTGCAGCCATTGTGGTTTCGTTCACCGGGTCTCCTTCGACTCAGAAGTTTTGACAATCCTATCCGTTGGCTGGCACCCTGACTAGGTTTCGTCGGCGACCATCAGGTGGCTAGGCTGAACGCGTGTTCTATTGGATAGTGAAAAATTTGGTCCTCGGTCCGATTCTGCTTCGGGTCTTTCGACCATGGCTCAAAGGTGTCGAAAACGTTCCTGTTTCCGGGGCGGCGATCCTCGCCAGTAACCACCTTTCCTTCATAGATTCCGTTTTCTTGCCTCTTGTATTACGCCGCCCCGTCGTCTTCCTTGCGAAGTCGGAATACTTCACCGGTCGGGGCTTCAAGGGCTGGCTCGTGCGACAGTTCTTTTTGGCATCAGGACAGCTCCCCATCGACCGATCCGGCGGCAAAGCGAGCGAGGACGCGTTGTTCACGGGAATCAACGTGCTGTCCGAAGGCAAGCTCTTAGGCATTTACCCCGAAGGCACGCGCAGTCCCGACGGCCGAATGTACCGCGGTCGAACAGGCATCGCTCGTATGGCGCTGGAGTCGGGGGTCCCGGTCATTCCTGTCGCAATGATTGATACGGAAAAGGTCATGCCGATTGGTGTGAAGATACCCAAGGTCCAACGCATCGGTGTTGTCTTCGGGAGCCCACTCGACTTCTCACGATTCGCCGGATACGAAAACGATCGATTTGTCCTCCGCGCAATCACCGATGAAATCATGCATGAACTCGTGGGGCTATCCGGACAAGAGTATGTCGACGAATATGCCAGCACGCGCCGCGCTCGGCAGCCCGTTTCCTAGAGTTGGGTAGGCTGGAGACCTTAACAGCGTGAGGACGATTGTGACGGAACCGATTGTGAGCGTAGCGCCCGGAGTGCTCGAGGGGCTGGATGCGTGGCGCGATCTGCCGATCAGTCAGCAACCGACGTGGGGAAATGCCGAGGAACTGGCCCGCGTCACCTCGGAACTATCGAAACTCCCTCCGCTCGTGTTCGCGGGCGAGGTCGACCAACTCACGGACCGACTCGCGCGAGTCGCGAGCGGTAAAGCATTTCTCTTGCAAGGCGGCGACTGCGCTGAAACGTTCGATAGTGCAACCGCAGACAAAATCCGCAACCGCGTGAAGACGATTTTGCAAATGGCGGTGGTGTTGACCTACGGCGCGTCGATGCCAATCGTCAAAATGGGTCGCATGGCCGGACAGTTCGCGAAGCCACGCTCCAGCGACACCGAAACTCGGGACGGTGTGACTCTTCCCGCGTATCGTGGCGACATCGTCAACGGGTACGAGTTCACTCCGGAATCGCGCGAAGCCGACCCTAATCGAATCATGCGCGGTTACCACACCGCGGCCTCGACGCTGAACCTAATCCGAGCTTTCACGCAAGGTGGGTTCGCCGACCTTCGTGAGGTCCACTCGTGGAATAAAGGTTTCGCCGAGAACCCCGCCAACAAACGGTACGAGACGCTGGCGAAAGACATCGACCGCGCCATCAAATTCATGGCAGCGGCGGGCGCTGACTTTGATTCGCTCAAACGAGTTGAGTTTTACGCGTCACACGAAGGCCTGCTGATGGATTACGAGCGCCCGATGACGCGTATCGACTCGCGCACTGGTAATCCGTACAACACGTCCGCGCACTTTCTGTGGATTGGCGAGCGCACGCGTGAACTTGATGGTGCGCACATCGATTTCTTCTCGCGCATTTCGAACCCGATTGGGGTCAAATTGGGCCCGTCGACGACACCCGACATGGTTCGAAAGTTGATTGACATCCTTGATCCGAATCGAATCCCTGGGCGCTTGACGTTCATTACCCGCATGGGTGCCGGCGTGATTCGCGATGCTCTTCCACCGTTGTTGGAAGCCGTCAAGGGAACCGATGCACTTCCGGTGTGGGTCTCGGACCCGATGCACGGCAACGGAATCACAACTCCGAATGGCTATAAGACACGCCGTTTCGACGACGTCGTAAACGAGGTCACGGGGTTCTTCGAAGCTCACCGCGCGGTCGGGACTTTCCCCGGTGGGATCCACGTGGAGCTAACCGGCGACGATGTCACCGAGTGTCTCGGTGGTTCGGAAATGATCGATGAAGCAACCCTCGCTTCCCGTTACGAATCGCTGTGTGATCCGCGCCTCAACCACAAACAGTCACTAGAGCTCGCCTTCCTCGTCGCCGAGGAATTGGCCGTTATCGCGTGACAATAATCGCGCCGGCAATTGTCTCCGGTCTGTTCACGGGGCTTTCGCTCATCATCGCGATCGGCGCCCAAAACGCCTTCGTTATTCGGCAGGGGCTCGTCGGAAAGTTCGTGTTGCCCGTCGCACTGCTGTCCGCGTTCCTCGATGTCGTGTTAATCTTGCTCGGCGTCGCGGGACTCGGGGCGCTCCTCGAGTCTGTTCCGTTCCTGCTGGGGCTGGTCCGTTGGCTCGGCGCCGGCTACCTCATCTGGTTCGGGATTTCGTCTCTTCGACGAGCGAATTCCGGTGCCTCGATGGACATCTCGGGGCAGGGCACCGCATCCCTCTCTGGTGCGCTCGTTCTCACGGCGACCTTCTCGCTGCTCAACCCACACGTCTATCTGGACACCGTGGTGTTTCTCGGTGCGATTGCCGCACAATTCGGCGATGCCCGATGGTGGTTCGCGCTCGGCGCGTCGATCGCAAGCATCGTGTGGTTTCTGAGTCTGGCCTACGGAGCAAAGTCGTTGTCACGATTCGTGACCAAACCGAGTTTTTGGAAAGTGCTCGATCGAGTCATTGCTGGAGTGATGTTCGCGTTGGCGCTCGGTCTTATCCTCTTACCGCTCGGTCACTGACCCTAGATTTTCCCCTGGAGCGTGATGGTGGCACCCTTGGGCACTTCGGTTCCTTCGACGGGATCCGTCGATCCGGCTTCTGCCCAGCTTTGAGCCCAGTGCTTTTTCGGTATCTCGGTTAAGACCGTGACGCTAAAGCCCAGGTCTTCGAGCAATTGTTTTGCCGCGGCAATCGTCATCCCAGAGACTCCGGGCATCGCGACAAGTTCGGGGCCCTTTGAGACCACGAGCGAGACCGAGCCGCCGGGATGAATCACGCCGCCCGCGGCGGTGACCGAAATGACCCTGCCCGCCGGGATCGTTGACGAAAACTCTTGGGTGGTTCGACCACTCACCGTGAGATCGACGGATTCGAGGGCGGTGGTTGCGTCTTCGACCGTCATGCCTTTGACGTTCGGAACCTTACCCGCCGATTCGGTGAGAAGAACCGAGTCGCCGGAATACACGGTGTCTCCGACGGAAATCGCTGACCCATCAGCCTGTGAGGCCGAAATGACCTGACCCTCTGGGATGGATTTGTGGAACTCTTTCGATGTGTCGACGACCCCGATTCCCAGTTTCGCGAGTTGCGCAGAGAAAGCGACGGTGGTGATGTCGGTGAAGTCGGGGAACGCGATGGGCTCAGGCCCGAGTGAGACGACCAGGTGCACTTCGGTTCCCTTGGGCATTCCCGACGTGATTTCGGGTGACGTCGTTACAACCAAGCCTTCGGCAATCTCGGGGTGGTACTCCTCTGAGACCGGGTCGATAATCGAGAAGCCCGCGGTTGTTAACGCGGTCGTTGCGTCGTCGACGGACATACCGGCCACGGCGGCACTTGCGGTTAGCGACCCCGGCCCAAACTGGAACCACCACACCGAGCCACCGCCACCCACAACCACTAGCAGCGCGATGAGGAACGCGGCGACGCGAAATCCCCGTCGACGTGCTCGCACTGGAACCGGTGCGAGAGTGTCGCGTGATAGAGAAATCGGTGTGCCGGCGGCAACGGTGGGAAGATCCCGTTGAGTCTCGCGAGAATCCTCGATGTCAGCTGATGCGAGTGCGGAGTCAATCACTCGAGTTGCCGCCGTGTCGTCGTCACCACGGATCGACAACGCACGAGTCAGGGCATCGAGCATCACTCGTGCATCTTTGGGTCGATCCGACGGATTCTTTTGAGTCGCCCATTGAATGACATCGTCCACGGCGCGGCTCACGGCGGGGTTGGTTTCTGTCACATACGGCATCGGCTGTTGGGCATGCTGAACGGCGATCTGCATCGGCGAATCGCCCGTGAACGGCTGTTTGCCCGTGAGCATTTCGAACAGCATGATGCCCACCGAATACAGGTCGCTGCGATTGTCCGCTTGACTGCGCGTGAGCAATTCGGGGGCGATATAGGCAACGGTACCGAGCAGAGATTTCCCCGTGTCCGTCGCGTTGTTGACGGGACGCGCAAGTCCGAAGTCGCCGATCTTGATACGGCCGTCGTTGACCAGAATGACATTCTCTGGTTTGACGTCACGGTGCAAAATACCCTCACGGTGCGCCACGGAGAGGGCCTGAAGAACGGCCTGGGCGATGTCAAGAGATTGTTCGACCGTGAGAGTGCCGTAATCGTTGAGCAGGTCCCTCAGGGTCATCCCCGGGAGGTACTCCATGACGAGATACAGGGTGTCATCGACGTGCCCTTGATCGAAAACCGACATGATGTTCGGATGTGCTAGTCGGGCGGTATGGCGCGCCTCACGAATAAACTTTGCCGCGTAGTCTCCATCATCGGTCAAATGATCGTGCATGACTTTGATGGCAACTTGCCGCTCGAGGCGGGTGTCTTCTGCGAGATAAACTTTCGCCATTCCGCCGCGCGCAATGCGGGACTCAATCCGATATCGACCATCGAGCACGGTACCGACGAGTCGGTCGTTCGATTCAGCGGTCATATGTTCCAGTGTATGTCGGGGTTAAGTCATCACGGCGTTAGCGTCGGCGTCGAATCAGGTGAGTTCGAAGAGCCAATTCCACGCACTGACCTCCCACTTGGCGTAGGCCTCGGGGAAGGCGCTTCGCTGAACCGCTTGTGCGGCATCGGTGAGTGACATGCGTTGCCAGCCAGCAATGTCGAGTAGCCCATTCGTCGCTCCCGGCGTGGTCGATGAAGGACCGCCGTAAAACGCACGAGCAGAATAGCGAGGGTCTCGAATCTGACTCACGGTTCCCCAGCCCGATGACGGCCGTTGTTGAAAGAGCCCAACGGAATCTCGGTCACCGTAGTCGAGGTTCCGCAAGTGCGACTCTTGAGCGGCAGTGGCAAGGGCGATAACGATTCCGTAGTTGGGGACTCCGAGTTCGCGTCCGACCTGGATGATGATTCTTGCGTTTGTTGCCATTTCGGCAGTTAATGCGGTGACGACACCACCGTCGGCAACACGTCCCAGATCGTCGGCGCGAATACCGGACTCGAGAATTGGGCTTTCCGCGAGAAGCGGCAGGTTTGACTTTGAATCGTCAATCTGTTTTCGCTGTTGTTTGCTCACCACAAGCTCTTGACCTTCGTGAACTGCGGTTTGCCACGAGAGCCCGTTGAGGGCGAGGAGGGCTGCAGTCGGTATGCCGTGCATTTCGGCAATCGATTTAAGGCTTTCGCCGGCCAACACCACGTGAGTCGATTCACCGAGAACGCTGGTCGCGTCCATCAGTTCTTCGGGTGTGAGCTCGGGGGGAGCGGGAGGCTGTTGCGTCGGATCGAGTTCGGGGACGGCGGTTGCGCCGGCAACCCACGACGCGGTCGCGGCCGCGATGATGGGAATTGCGCTCGCTGCCGCAGTGAGAACCCTGGTTCGGCGGGTCCTTCGCGATTCACCTAAAAACTGAGGGGAGAGACCTTCGAAGATCGGAGATGACGATTCTGATGGAGTGTTGTCGCCCATGTCATCCCCCTCTCCCTTTCATTGTCGGGGGAGGAGGGCCTAAATCGAGTTAGGCGTCGGTGGTGTGTCTTGTCACACGCTTCGAACGGTGATGGCTTCGACGAGGGACCCGAGTTCTTTGGCGACCGACGCATCGACACCCATTTCGGAAAGAGCTCGAAGCGAACGTTCACGCGAGCGGGCGATGAGGTCTTCTGTCTGAACCACCGCTCCCGTCGCGTGGAGGGTTGATCGCAGCATTTCAATCTGTGCCGGCTCCAGGGTGGGGTCTCCGATTAGTTCATCAAGAACCGTGAGTGTCGACGCGTCAGCGTTCTGTCGAGCGATGGCAAGCATGACCGTTCGTTTGCCTTCACGAAGGTCATCACCCGCTGGCTTACCGGTGGTCGCTTCGTCACCGAAAACGCCGAGCATGTCATCGCGAAGTTGGAAAGCGAAACCAAGCGGAAGCGCGAAGCCTCGAAGTGCCGAGATCAGTGCCGGCGATGCGCCACCGAGGATGGCCCCGAGAATCAGCGGCGCTTCGACGCTGTATTTAGCGGACTTGTAAATCACGACTCGCTGCGCCCGATCGACCGATTCCTCGTGAGGAATAGTGCGCCACGCGACGGTGTCGTGATTGTCGAGAAATTGCCCGGCCGTCACATCGGAACGCATCGTTCGAAGTTCATCCCGATAGGACTGACCGATCTCGGGGTCCAATCCAATTGCGGCCCCGAGAAACTGGTCGTCCGCCCATGACAACAAGAGATCTCCGAGCAATATCGCGCTGGATGAGCCATAGGTTGTCGCTGAACCTGAGTAGCGTCCGTCGAGATGATTCCGCTCGAATTGGCGGTGAGCGGTCGTGACGCCGCGCCGTGTATCGCTGTTGTCAATGATGTCGTCGTGGACGAGAGCCGCGGCGTGAAAAAGTTCGAGTCCCGTGGCAAGGTCAACGACCCGCTGTTGCTCGGGGTGTTCGTCGGGGTCCACGGAGATGTCGCCGAACGTCACGGCCGCTCGCCACCCCCAATACGCAAGGCGAGCGCGAAAACGCTTTCCGCCGTGAAGGAACGATTCGGATACCGTGGTGAGTGCGTCGGCATCCGTCGCAATCTCTGGAATCTCACGATGAGACCGTGCGACAATGGCTCGGAGATTAGCGGCGACGCGGTCAATGAACGGTGTTGGGGAACTCACGGTTCCACACTAGCGAAGCACGCTTTACACTGTTACTAAGTGAAGGAGTGGACATGGCCTTTTCCGATGAAGAACGACGGGTGCTTGAAGAGATGGAGCGACAGCTCTCGGGCACGAATGCTGATGTCGTTAACCCGTCATCCCGACGTTCAAACCCGACTCTGGTCACGATCGGCGTCCTTGTCCTGGTCGCGGGAGTGGGCGTATTGATCGCTGGCGTAGTCCTTCAACTTCCGCTGCTTGGCGTCGGGGGCTTCGGTGTGATGATGGTCGGTGCAATGTTGACGGTGAACCGCAGCGGTGAAGTTCGTCCCGCGGCCACGCCACGCTCGGCTTCCAAACTCGCCGATCGTTGGGAACGACGCCTCGACGGCGAAATCTAAGAACTAACGCTCTCATCAAACCCGGCTACGGCCGGGTTTTTTGTTGCGCCTATTTCCCTGCTGCGCAACACGATTGGGGAATTTTTGACACAAAGTGGAGCAAAATGGGGTAAAGTGGAGTAAAGTGGAGTAAATCGGAAATTGGTGAGTATCGAAAGGAGGCAGGAATGTTGCTCGGAACGTATGAACCGAAGCTCGATGACAAGGGACGCGTCATCCTGCCGGCCAAGTTTCGCGAGGAACTCGCGGGCGGCATCGTTCTCACTCGCGGTCAAGAGCGGTGCATCTACGTGTTCCCGCGCACCACTTTCCAGACCCTTCTCGATTCAGCGTCGTCGGCGCCCATTTCCAGCAAAGTCGCGCGCGACTATGCGCGTTTGCTGCTGTCGGGCGGTAGCGACGAGACCCCCGACAAACAAAACCGCGTCATGATTCCGGGGCAACTTCGCGAGTACGCCGGCCTTGGCCGGGACCTCGTCGTGATCGGCGTAGGAAGCCGCGCGGAAATCTGGGCTGCCGATGCGTGGGCGACCTACTACGCCGAGAAGGAACAGGCCTACAGCGACACCGAGGAGGAGGTGATTCCCGGACTCTTCTAACCGCGATGATGTGACTCCCCGCCGCCCCTGAAGTACTTCCCCACGGCAGGTAGCGGAAGGGAATCAGATCATCGCGATCACCGGAAACATGATGAACACTCCGACACACAACCCCGTATTACTCGATGAATGCCTCGACGTTCTCGAGCCAGGCCTCAGCGGTCCCGGCGCTGTTGTTGTCGACGGAACACTCGGGCTCGGAGGTCACAGCGAAGCGATTCTGAGTCGTTTCCCCGATGCGACCGTGGTCGGCATCGATCGAGACACCGTCGCCCTTCGACTCGCAAGCGAACGACTGGCAGGCTTCGGGTCACGATTCATCGGTGTTCACGCGACGTATGACCACATTGCTGACGCTCTCGCAAACACCGAGCGCTCATCGGCAAACGGCATTCTGCTTGATCTGGGGATTTCGTCGATGCAGATTGACGAGTCAGAACGCGGATTTGCCTACGCAATTGATGCACCGCTCGATATGCGGATGGACCAATCGACTGGATCTACCGCGGCCGACATTCTTCGCGACTACGACGAGGGTGACCTGATTCGGATTTTCCGAGATTTTGGCGAAGAGAAGTTAGCCCCGCGCTATGCCCGCGCGATCGTTGCCGAACGGCAAGTGAACCCGATTCTTCGCAGCGAACACCTCGTTCGTATCTTGAACGACGCCACGCCCTACGCGCTCAAGAACTCCGGCCACCCCGCAAAGCGGGTGTTCCAGGCGCTGCGCATCGAGGTAAACGGTGAGCTTTCGATCCTTCGCAATGCCATTGACAACGCTTTGGCAGCGCTCGCTGTCGGGGGACGCCTCCTGGTCTTGTCGTATCACTCTCTTGAGGATCGCATCGTCAAGGTCGCGTTTGCCGCTGCCAGCACGTCGAACGCACCGCACTCACTCCCGGTCGTTCCGCTCGCTCTTCGCGCCGGGTATCGGTTGGTTTTTTCTGGGGCACGCAACGCCAGCGCTGATGAGATCGCCCGAAACTCACGCGCTGCTTCCGTCAAATTTCGGGCTATCGAACGATTGGACACCGCCGCATGAGCACCTTGACTCACCCCGTCTACACGGCGCCATACGCAACGCGGCGACCCATGACCTCGGCGATGCCCCAACCAACACTCCGCCCCCGAGCCGTTTCACCGGTTCGTGCCGTGCCCTCTCTCTCCACCGCCGCAAAGATTCGTGCAATCTTCACGGCCCGCAATGTCACCGTCATCGTCGTGTCGATTGTGTTGCTCGTCGTCGGGCGGCTCGTGCTGTCCGTGGCGATCGATGCGAACGCCTATGCCATCGCCGCGAAGGCCAAAGAAAGCCAAAACTTGGGGCGCGATGCCCAAATGATCGAGGAGCAACTCAACGTCCTCAACTCGCCTCAGCACCTCTCGACCGTTGCTCACGGTCTCGGAATGATTTCCAACTCAAACCCCGCCTATCTCCGAATCAGTGACGGGAAGGTCTGGGGTGACCCGAACGTGGTCGGAGGCAGTTCGATCGACCGAACGAACGTCGCGAACGCCCTCGCATCCACCCTCATCCCGAAGTCAACCTCGCGTGGCGTGGCATCGGTAGAGAAAGTAACGGTTGGGGCAGACTCGGTGAAGAAGTCCACGAACGTGTCGTCGACGTCAGGAATACCTGCGCCGAACACCCACTAACGCTGACCGAGGAGGAGCGGACGGAATGCATCGTTCCTCAGGTTTTTCGCGGAGAGTTGGGTTACTTCTTGGTTCGGTTTTTGTCGTCGCTGCGCTGTTTGTCGGACGCCTCATCATCATTCAGGTCGTCGACGCGGAAACGCTCAACGCTGAAGCCGAGACACATCGAACCGTTTCCCGAGTGCTCTATGGGGTTCGGGGCGATGTTGTTGATGCGAACGGCGTCGTTCTTGCATCGACCGTCGACCGCTACGACATCACCGCATCCCCTCGATACGTGGTCGACTTTGAACGAGACAAAGTACCCGTCACGGTCGAGCAGGCTCTCTCAGAAATTGCGAAGCTCACGGGTTCCGAGGTTTCGGAATTGCGAACAGCCGTGACAAAAGACCCGACTGCGGACTTCACTTACCTCGCAAAAGGCGTGACGATCAACGTTTTGCGACAAGTCCAGGCTCTTGGGGTGCCCTGGGTTTACTACGATCTTCGGCCTACTCGAACGTACCCACGCGGCGCCGTCGCCGGTAACCTCGTCGGGTTCATGGGAACAGACGGAGCGCTCGCGGGCATCGAATTCTCCAAGGATTCGTGTTTGGCGGCAACGGATGGAGTTCTGACCTATGCGAAGGGTCGCGACGGAATTCGAATTCCGGGCTCAACGCTCGGACAAACCCCACCCGTCGACGGTGGGACGATTCATCTCACCATCGATTCCGATTTGCAATGGTTTGCGCAGAAGGTCATCGCCTATCGCGGTAAAGAACTGGACGCCGAATGGGCCACCGCGATAATCGTCCGGGTGGAGGATGGGCATATTCTGGCTGCCGCCGACTGGCCGAGTGTTGACCCGAACAATGTCGACGGATCGAAGGTCGATGACATGGGGGCGCGACTTTTTTCGTCACCCTATGAACCCGGATCCGTGGTGAAGCCAATGACAATGGCGTCGATGATCGACCAGGGGCTCTTGAGCCCACTCGACCGATTCACCGTTCCTGGAAAGTTTGATTTGCCGGGGGACAAATTTATTGTCGACTCGTTCGCTCATGGAACCGAGCGCTGGACAACGACCGGAATTCTTGTCAACTCCTCGAACATTGGGATGAATGTGATGGCCGACAGCCTCGACAAGCAGGCGCGCTTCGACGTGTTGAACTCGTTCGGTTTCGGTCAGAAAACCGCGGTCAACTTTCTTGGTGAAGACGCGGGCTACATTCCAGCCGCCGACATCGTTGACAATGTCACAAAACACACTGAAATCTTCGGTCAGGGAATAACCACGACGAGCGCACAAATCGCAAGCGTTTACCAAACGCTCGGAAACAACGGGATTCGCCAACCATTGACTCTCGTTTCCGGCTGTTCACGAGAGGACGGCACCG
>Ga0315905_10002138_pt1 | contig 20852 bp, 13 predicted proteins | sample LakEriMetagenome_5_FD_203522 | JGI IMG/M metagenome (GOLD analysis project Ga0315905, IMG submission 203522) | Freshwater fungal communities from buoy surface, Lake Erie, Ohio, United States - Buoy 4 MA121 | ecosystem: Environmental > Aquatic > Freshwater > Lake | place: USA: Lake Erie, Ohio...
CATCAAACTTTAAAAATTATATGACTGAACATTTCTTTGTAACCTAGCTTCTGGAAAATTGGCAGAAGATGCATATTTGCTTAATACAGTAAATGCTTCTGATTCAGAAGTAGTTGTGGTAGTGCTACTATTAGTTGTCGCTTCGCTTGTTGCTTGGTTCGCATTGTATTGAGCATTAGGAATGCATTTATTTTGTGTTTCATCATATGTGCTATTATCATAACAACATTCTGCACCACTACATGTATATGTAGGTGTCGCCCATGGATCTGAATCACTAGTATTAGTGTCTGCTTCAGTTGAAGTAGTAGGAGCTTCGTCTTTATTAAAATACCAATCATATTCATCAAAATTCATATTATCTCTATTCGATAAATCAATAATTTTTGCACCAATTATGAATAACCCAATTATAATTATAATTCCAATGATTAGCGTGTTTAATCTCGGAGGTATTATACCTTTATTTGCTAAAACTGATAGGATCAAAACAGGAATGCAAATAATAGCCACTATTTGCATAATTTCTTTATGCGCATCATATTGCTTGCCATAAAATGTATTGATTTCAACTAATCGAATTTTATTATTTTTCTGTGCTTCTAGCAAATTTAATCGCCTTTTTGAATCATTCAATTCATTTTCAATAACATCCACAGAAACCATTTGTTGATTCATTATATTTCTTGAATCCGAAACATCTTGCTGATAATAAGAATACATGTCTTTCAAAGTTGCATAAAGCTCTATTCTCATTTGAGAAATTTGATTGATTCTGTCAATAATTTGCTTTTGTTGGTCAGAATTTAATGATCTACTTTCTAAACTATCATAAAGTTTCATTTCTGTTGCTTGAAGTGATTTGATCTGATTTATAATTTGATCATTTCTTCCTTGTAAATTATCTGTCATAATATAGAATATAGATAGATAATTATTTCTTCCACCTTTTTCTTCAAATAGGGCTTTGCCCTATCTAAAGTAAAGGTGGAGCCAAATTTTGGCTTTAGCTTTTCAAAAACCTTTTAATAAGCGAAGTGGAAAAGATGGATAAGGTGGAATTATTTCTTAATTTGATTTACAGTAATTGTTAGTAATCCAACAGCTAAAATACTCCAAAATATATAGCTATAGTTCTCCTGTAAAACTCTTATATCGGTGTCTGATAACATGCTATTTATATCATTCATTGTTAAAAACTTGTTTGATTCGGCTGATGGATCGATTGTTCGCATACCTTCCCTTTTATTTACATTAACATTAGAATTTGATTTGGTTTTTGTTTTTGTTTCTGTCTGAAATCTTCCTGGTAAATTTAATTCACTCTTTATTTTATTATCATTTGCCTTATACATGTCAACATTTTTATTAAATTGAACTGAATTTTGTTGCATTGTATTATAAATATTGTTATTTTTGGTATATAAATTGTCAGTTTGATCTACAATTTGCTGTCCAACGGATAACATACTATTTTGCAAATTTGTTAGTTTATTTTTATCTTCACCTAAAACAAGTGAAGTTTCACATTTATAATCTGAATTCATCGGATCTCCTTTGATATAATTATCATATTGAATAGAATCTATATTAACAATATCTCTGCTACATACATTATTTACAGAAGAACCTAATTGCGGTTTTCTTACACCCAGTGTAATACCACTATTTGCATAATATTGTTTTTCACCACTTGGATACATTGCAGAATTCTTTAAATAGCAGTAATTTCCATTTGGTTGATAAACAAATCCAGCACAATCACCATTTGCATTACATGCATCAATACAACCCTGTTCATTATTACTGGTTGGATTTATTTGTTGAATATCATTTCCTGCAGAGTCGAAATCTTTTAGAAGTTCGTATTGGTTTGAATAAGATAACAAAGAAGACGGATATTCTTTTAACTTTATTTCAGAATCAATATATCCAACCTTTCCTAGCGAAGCTTTATTTCCAGTTGGTTCTATTTTATACACCGCATTTACCCAACCTCCTCCATAAGTTATATTGTCTTTTACAGAGCATCCTGATTTTGTTTCCGATGTATATAACACTAAATTTCCATCTGTTTGCATAATGAGTTTAATGGATCCATCATTTGATCCAATCCATTCATTCGCAGCCAATGTTTCTCCTGTTTTCAGATAATTTCGGCCATATTTGCCTTTGGATGCGACCCAATCAGGATTAGCTCCTTTTTGTTTTCCATTAGTGTATGCACACCAAACTCCATCTTTTTGATCAGAGGGATCAGTTCCTTTATATAAACACATATTACCATCATCTTGTAAAATTAAGAAAAATTGACATGACTTGTTCATATAATCTTTACAATCTAGTATCGTTGTTTGGCCTTCTGCCGGCATTAAATTTCTTGAGAATGCTTTTCCGCCACATTTATAAGCCACGTCAAATGATTTTGCACATCCAGGAGCCGGGTCTCCAAATGTCCCATTTGAAATAGGAATAGAAGCGCTCTCCCTCCAGTTAGCTGAACTGCCAACTTTATCTGTTACATTTCCAATCGGCACTTTGCAATTTCCACCATATGTTGCGGAATCTATAATCAATGTTCCCCAGTTTGCACAATCAGCTACCGCTTCATTTGTATTAAAAATAGCCTTAGAATTCATATCATATACTGTTATCTGACCGCTACCTACAACTTGCATTGTATATGATTGTCCTCCTGATTGAGTATTAGATGACCATATTGGAGTCATAGTTATTTGTTTAGAAGCATCTCCATAATTTATGGTTCGTTGATAGTCATTACTAACAAGACATGCTGCGGTTCCATTTGATTGCAAATCCTGTAATCCAAAATATTGATATTCATTATCCACTGCATATTTTTTACAACCTTCAAAACTGGTATAACCAATAGAAGTAGGATTGTAAATCATAGCTCTATCCGAATTGGTAAAACTATCACCTGAATTAACAAATAAATTTAATTCCGCTATTTGAAGACAATCTCGTATTGTTGTTTGATCATCATTACCTACTTTTGTAGCAAGTATAATATATGACCCATAATAATCAGGTGTAGCTATATCATATGTTTTAGCAGCAACACTGGTAAAACTTTGACCTGTTTGATAGTCAATCTCAAACCATTTTCCTACACCATCAGTATCAATTTTATAACCTAAAATGTGCCAAGTATTAGGACTTCTTTGTAAAAATAAGTTATTATCACCACGAGGAGTAATAGAATATTGTGTTACTTTAATATTTTGAACAGAATCAGTATTTACACCAGGCATATCAATTTGAAGAAATTCACCTTTTGCAGTTAACATGCCTGAATTAAAAGAAGTATAAGTTACTTGGTTTGTTCCTTTATATTCTCCTGTTGAAGCATTATATAAATTATTGCTTGCTACTCCAGCATGCCAAAAAGTGCTTGGATTTTGATCAAATGCAGCCCAAGGTCCAACATCGTTATTGTTTTGATATACACTAGAAGCAATAGATATAAACCCATTTACAACATTACTAGAATTCATGACCGGAATCGCATTAATCATTGTTGGAGCAGGTTTATCATTGTAGCAACCAACATAAGAAGAAGTGGGATTAGAAACTAGTTTACTAACATAAACGTTTTTACCTTCATACCCACATGATTGACCAGCAACCATACTTGTTCCTGAAATCAAAGAAGGTGTTGTTTTAATAACGGTTCCAGGAATATTATATTCACTAAGCCATGGAATATTAACATCAATATAATTTTTACCTCCGCAGTTTTTTAGAGAATCCCAAATTTCATTCGAAGGTATCCATTTAACTACTCCTAGATTATTAACATAACATACATGTCCAGTTGTAAATCGTATATTTTTATTTAAATATGGGTTATTAGGACTAATTCTTTTAATTGATTCTAAACTACTATCATTTAGTTGTTTTTGTGTATCGTTATACTGAGTTTGTAAATCATTATATTGAGTTTGCAAATTTTTTAGTTGTTGTTTATCTGCCTTATTAACTTTTGCTATGGAAATGGCACGATCATCTCTTTTTTGTATTAAATTATCGGAAATTCCATCATAATTCATTGGCATTTGCATTTGTATTTGTGATTGTGATGGCATTTCGAATCCTTCTTTTTTCTTATAAGCCCTTTTACTTTTTTCTACACTTTCTATACTTTTTTTAATTTTCTTTTGGTAATTCTTAAATTGTTTCCCTTGATTTAAAGATATGTTAATTAAATCGCTATCCATTATTAATATAGATTAATACAAAAAAATATTGTTTTTGTATTAATTGTTATTAAACTATTATTCAGAACATATAGTTCTAACCATTATTTCTGTCACTAAATAAGGATCCATATTAGCTGCAGGACGTCTGTCTTCCAAATATCCTTGCTTATCAATACAAACTTGTAAAGGAATTCTTACAGAACTGTTTCGATTTTGTTTTCCCCAAGAAAAAGAATGAATGCTACTAGTTTCATGCTTACCCGTAAGTCTTTTATCATTATCTAGACCATAAACAGCAATATGTTCAACATGTTTTTTTGCCAATTTTTCACACGCATCAATAATATTTTCTAATCCATTTTCTTGACGCATTTTATTAGTCGAGAAATTGGTATGTCCCCCACTTCCATTCCACTGTGCAAATATTTTTGGATGAAAAGATACACAACAATCATATTTTTCTGTAATTTTATGCAGAAGGAATCGAGCAACTAACAAATCGTCTGATACTGTAAGCATATCACATGTGCCTATTTGAAACTCCCATTGAGACGGCATAACTTCCGCATTGGTTCCACAAATATGAATACCAGCCTGCAAACAAGCTAACAAATGTTCATCCGCAATTTCTCTACCAAATGCACGATCTCCGCCAACTGAACAATAATAAGGACCTTGAGATCCTATTCCTGGTTCCAACGCATTCAACCATCTATATGGCTTACCATCTCTGTGCAAAATAATATATTCTTGTTCAATACCAAATAAACATTCATAAATAGAAAATTGTTCAGATGTTTTCTTACATTTTGCTCGAGTATTTGTTACATGTGGTGTTAAATCTGGATTTAAACATTCACACAAAACAATTAAAGAGTTTAAATTATTTATTAAAGGATTTTTATATAACCTAACAGGTTTAATAATAACATCTGATACATCTCCTGATGAAGCTTGTCCTGTAGAAGACCCGTCAAAATTCCAAATAGGTAAATCTTCTACCTTAGTAAAAGAATAAAAATACGGTTTTTGAATTATTTTTATTTTAGATCGTAAATTACCGTTTAAGTCGACCCATATATATTCCGCTATTAAAGTTTTACGTTCATCTGTTGTTAAAGAATTCATGATACTATTATGAATAATAATAAAGGTTTAAGTCTTTTTCATTTTGATTATTAATTTTATGCAGATTCGGAAGAACCGGTATTCATTTTATACATTATTAATAATATTATTGCCAAACCTAAACTGGCAAACCCAGATGGTTTGCTGAGACAAAAAATAAGAGCTATAATTGATATAACCAATATCATATTTATTATTTTATTTATTGAAGGAGATTCCGACGAAACTCCCGTCATTTTTTTAAAGGTAATTAATACCAATATAAAAGTTAACAAAAACCACAATCTATAACTTAAATTTTGCTGATCCACAATCAACGATTGATTGTTTAAGTCTGAATCAACCGAGTTGTATTCATTTAATATTTTTGCCATCTCAATTTTATCATCAGACAAATCATTGTAATATTGATCAAATTTCTGCTGTTTTTCTTTATTTTCTTGTTTTTCTTGTTTAAGGATAGGATTTATTTTTTTTGTTTCCGCTCTTAGTTGGTTATTAATATCCATTAATTTATCATTTAATCCATTAAGTATGATCATAACACTTTTTAATTTTGGTATTAATGCATAATCATCTGGTTGACCAGCTGATACAGTTCCATCTCCGCCTCTTGTCCAACAATATCTCTTCACTGGATTAAATGTAGCTCCAGTGCAATTACTATCTTCTGCACACATCGATGTGCAATCATCTTTTGTTTCAGCAGTTCCTTCTTTGAGTCCATAAGTTCCCCACCAAGTTCGTCCTGGTAACTCGGCAAATTCTTTTCCAATTGAATAAGTAGGTTCTGTTTTTGTTGTATATTCTGTGCCATCTCCATAGCAACCCTTACGATGATCCGTGTCAGTTAATGTAGCCCATAAATAGCTATCATTTACAAGCCCGTCATATGTTTGATTTTTTTGCCAATCCCCACTCGCATTAGGTGCTTGAGTTGTGCATCCTTGATCAGCCCATATTTTATTGTAACATTCTTGTGAAACCCCCTTGGATTCGAGTTTATATTTTTCACATGGATTAGAAGAAGATGTATTCAAAATAGTTATATAATTTTTTTGAGCTTCTTGATATAGCATTAAATATTTAGCGTATTCTTTTTCAAGCATGGCAATTCTTAAAGTAGAATTATCAATTGTATTGTCATAATTGTCATTTACTTTATCATTATTCATATTCTTATCCATAATATATATACATAAAGAAAACTATATTTATAACATTATCTTTTTTTAAAATAATAATATGCTAAAAAACCAAAACCAAAAACACAAATGCCACAAATAGTTAGCACGTTTTTGTTAGGTTTATGTTCAACTAAGGCTTTATTCGAATCTTTATCTAGATCTTTATTAATATCCAATATACTAAACTTAGAAACTTGATTTGCATTAGCGCTATATTTTTTATATAGTTCCATTGATTTTCTATTTGCTAATTCAATATCGATCGTTAAATTATAAGGAGATTTTGGTTTAATTTTATTTTCTAAAAAAGAATTTGGTATTTGTCTAATTTCATTCATTCCCTTATTTTTGTTAGTTTGTTTCATTGTTTCATATAAAATAGTAGATAAATTATAAATCATGTTAAATTATTAATAAATAATTATATAAATTAATTATTTATTAACTGCATTATTTTGTTATAGCTGTAGCTGGTTTACTTAATAGTTTTATAGAAATACCCATAAAAATGACGATTCCCATAAAGATTTCCCAATTAGCATAATATTGTATATTATATTCATCTTTTGCATCATCTATCATAATTGCAGATCCATTTTGGGTTGTTTGAATACGATTAATCAACTTCATTAATTCTTCATTTAATTCTTTTTCATCATTTAATTTTTTTGATACTATTCGCATTTCCATATCTAAATCTTTTATGTTTTTTTGGATATTATTAGTTACTAAAAATATTTCCGCATTTAATTTCTGCAATTGGTTTTTACTGTTAGAAAAAAAATTCTGTAATTCATCTACCTCTGGATTTTTATGAAAAAATACATAGTATTTTTTAAAATCATCTAAAGCAGAAAAAAAACTGTCTTTTATTGTTTTTATTTTTTCATTAAATTTATTTGCATGTGGATTCATTATATAATTTATGTATATATAATTTATATAATTTATATAATATATAGACTTTTATTATTAGTTTATTATTTATATAATTAATTGTTAAATATATTATTATTACATACATATTCTATAATAAGGAGCGCTAATTGCTGTCTTGCTTGGTCTTATTATTTCACATACTTGACCTGGTCGAATTCCAATCGCCTGCGCTACTGGATCAAATCGCGAAATATCTGGAAACTGACCATCATTCATGATATTGTATCGAGTCCTAATTTGTATTGTTTCTGGAATTGATAAAATGCGATGAGGAGGCACTAAAATATGATTTAAAAGATTGAATTGCAACCTTTTTAAGCTTTGAATAATTATGAAAATTTTATCTTGCTCCCAGATGTGTTTCAGAGTGTTGATTAGTGTCTCATTGACTTCATCCTTAACAACAATCAACAAAGTATCTGTTTTCTTTAATACCTCTTCTATATTAAAGAGATCGTCAATCATTTCTTGCAAATTTGCCGGGCGCAACGCTTTTGCTAAATAATAGCGAATATAAATTTTGCCCTTTGTTTTTGTATTAGGATCTTCATCCAATTTTTCTAAAATCATATCTAGTTGATTATTTGTTTTCATTGTGTTAACTTCATTCACACTGAAACCACTGTAATCACCGACATCGTAACCTTGTGATTGCATTTGTTCCAAAAGAATGCTTCTGGATTTATAAACGGCGGATGTTAAACTGCTAATTTGGCTTGTCATTGTCTTATATTATAATATAGACATATTGATTTTATTTCATTTCAATTTTAAATTATATTATTTTAAATTGATATTAAATTATTTATAAAAATGCATTACGTGTATTAATTAAAATGACACTTTTTTTATATTGCTATTACTACTATTATCACTATTATCACTAACATCTTTCTTATCGTTACTATCAGATGATTTTTCTTCAGTGGCTTGAGTATTTGCAGGAGCAGGCGCCAACATCTGCAATTCTGGGCTACCATATAATTCTTCGGAAGAGGTTTTATTTTGTGGAATAATAATGCGTAATTTACTAAAATCATCCGAAGAAGATTCTTTTTTCGCCATTTTCATTAGATTATCTATTTGTCGTTGATGTGATAATTTTAATAATTCAATTTGTTCTAATCTAGGTAACCCTGCAAAAATTGCATTTAATTCTCCATCAGACCCATAATTTGGCATTTTAAATGGAGCTTGAGGTCTATTAATAATTAAATTCCTGGTTGCTTCCTCTTGTTGATCTTCAGGTAAATTAATAATTTGGGTTTGTTCTTCATTTGTTAGTTTATTCCAGTATTCTTTCAACATACTATCATTAAAATCAGGAGGTGCATATCCAGGCGATTTATAAGAAGAAGAAGAAGTCCATTCATATTGAGGAACCCAGTTACTAGCTGCTGCAGGAGATTCACCGCGTTCGGCGGCAGGATACCATGATAATGCCATCTGTCTGTCAAATTCGGCCAATTCAGCATCAGACATTTGTCCCCATTCACCTGGTGGAATTGCAGCTAATTCATCTGCAAACGCTTTTCTAGCTGCGGCATATTTTTCATCCGAATTTTCTTCCAAAACAGGTTTTTCAAATTCAATACCTTCAAATTTTTGCGGTTCTATATCTCGTAAATTATTTTGTAGTCCCGCATTTTTATTTGCAACTTTAGTATTTACCGCATTAGCATTGTTTATCTTAATATGTAATTCCTTCTTGTAATGAGTTATTAATTCATCAATATTCTTGAAGTCATTGTCATCCACATTTATTAGCTTATTCAAGTTTTTAGATTGATACGATAAGTTAAGTAATTGATCTACATTTTCTTCTGTAATAATTCGCATCTGAATATTTAACACTTGTAGTTCTTGTATTAGCAATTTCAAAGCATAAGGAATTCGTAAAAGACTGAATGAACGACCAAATCTGCTAAATACATCCAATATTGGCTCTCCTTCTGGAGTTCTATTAAATTTTAGTGGTCCGTCTGACATTGGGCTTAAAAATAAGTTCTTATCCGGATTATATATCGCAATTGTTCCTGTTTTGTTACAAACTGCCATATAATATTGATCTCCTCGAACCATATATGATTCATTCAAGAAATAAGAGAGACCATGACCCATAATACCATCACGTTCCATCTCACCAATACGTAATCCACCATCATTTGCACGACCTTGATTGGTTTGCCGAGTTAGTGCGCTTCGCTTGCCTGTTGCACGATAATTTATCTTATCTTTAACCATATGCTTCAAACGCATGTAATATGTAGGCCCAATAAAAATCTCCGAATAAATTTGCTCCCCAGTGTAGCCATTATATAACAATTGATTTCCGGAACAATGGAAATCCATTTTTGTAAGCATTTCACCATATGTTTTATAATTAGCGCCTTTTTGTGCATAAGCAGTGCAATCACCATATGCGCCATATAAAGCGCATGCTTTTCCGAATAAACATTCTACTAGCTGACCAATAGTCATACGAGATGGTAATGCATGTGGATTAATTATTAAATCAGGTCGGACACCATCAGCTGTAAAAGGCATGTCTTCTTCAGGAATAATAAGCCCAAGGGTTCCTTTTTGCCCACAACGCGACGCCATTTTGTCACCAATTGCAGGCAAACGTTCCTCACGAATCCGAATCTTTGCAATTCGAAACCCTTCTTCTCCTTCAGAAATAAAAGATTTATCTACATATCCTAACTGACCCTTCTTTGTAGTAACAGAATCATCAGTATATTCTCCTTTTTGATCAGGCGCAGATGAAACATGCCCAATCAATATGACCTTTTCATTGATAACCGTGTTTTCTTTGACAAGACCATGTTCGTCTAACTGACTGTAATCATAGTCTTCTTTTAGCTTAGACACGTTTTGCTTTGATTCAATATTTGTAAATGATGAATTTACAGACATGCCAGCTACTTTAGAACTTGTCTCTCTGGCTTCATAACTAGTATAATAAATAGTTCTAAAAATACCTCGATCAATAGATCCTTTATTGATTAAAATAGCGTCTTCTACATTGTATCCAGTGTAAGACATGATTGCAACAATGGCATTGACACCATAAGGCTGCTCTTCGTGGTTAATATATTCTAAATAACGAGATTTAATTAAAGGCGTCTGTCCATAATTTAATATGACTCCCATTTTATCTAGACGCATTTGATAGTTTGAATGATACACAGATACTGCTTGTCTGCTTTGACCGCATGAAAACACATTACGCGGCAATTGATTGTCTTCTGGATAGGTAATAGAATTACCCATTACACCAAACATTAAAGAAGGATCGATCTCCACATTAGTGAAATACTTATTGCCTTTTATTTGATCTAAATTTGTTGCAATTAGAGCACTTTCTTCTTCTGATGTATCAATATAATCTATAATACCTTTTCTATTTTCAAACATATCAAGTAATTCAGGTAATGAATTTAACCCTGGATACAAAACATTTGTGTCGTATAAAATATTATTACGAACTGCAAAATTTTTGTCACCTTTTGGTTCAAATCCAGAAACAGCATCTTGCCAGGTGTAGTCCCTTGATTCAATTATCTCTTTTGTTCTTCCATTACCATAAGAAATTGATCCATATACTAAACTATCGGTAGTATCATCTTTTTTCAAATTTCTGTAAAAAATGGGTCTAGTTAAACGACCACTGTCGGTATATAAATAGACAACATTTGTTTCATAACTAAATGAAATGCTGGTATACATGGGAATAATACCGTTGCGTCTGAATAATTTCATTGTATTTACCGTCTCAATTGGATTATCGATTACACCAATCCAGTTTCCATTTACAAAAATTTTTGTCATTGATGCCAGATTCCCTGAATTACACTCTAACAACAATTTTAATGGCGTATTTGCTCTTAGCCATTTAATTAGCGGGAAAGAAGAGAATCCATTTGTTATTGATGTGCTAATAGCCATATGCTTATGAAGGCCGACATTTCCACCATCTGGGGTATCAACTGGATCAATGAGACCCCACTGAGAGCTATGTAATAAATGCGGTGCAACTACTTTAGAAGTCGGATCCATTGACAAACTGATTTTTCTCAAGTGTGAAATAAACGTGAACCATGATAGACGATTCAAATCTTGGACCAAACCAACACGCTTTGTATTCTCATCTGCACCCCAATTACCTTTGAATCCTTTTTTAAACCCATCTTCAATGACTCGTCTCTTAAAATATTCTTTATAGTTGTCTTCAATAAGACTGGGAAAGTTGGCTCTATATTTACCAGGTTGGTAGTAAAACTCTTTGTCCATTCTTAGAAAAATACTTTTGGCTTGAATCAAATAATATTCACGAAACAGTCCGTAAATTAAAGTTCCAGATGTTTCAATGCGTTTGAATTTAAAATTGTCACGATCTGTTGGTTTCTCTCTACCCATATAAACTCTCAAAATCTTGTTTACCATGAAACCAATATAATATGCCTTGTTTAAGAAATTATCCTCACCAATATGAGGCAAAAAATAGTTCATTAATATATCTATTACGGATGTAATAGTGTTACGTTTTGTTAGATGTCTCATATACTCTAGAGCATTCATTTGAGAAAAAATCTGGTTTGCATCATGAATGGATGGAATAAATAAATCGATCATATTAGAATTTGCTTCCAAATCAAGTAAACAATATTGAATAATAGATTTATCGGAGATCACTCCTAATGCTCTCATTAAAATAAACAAGGGAACCGGTTTTTTAATATTGGGAATATCTACCACGAGTTGGTTGTTAGTATATATTGCATCAGGAGCAATAATTTTAACAGATGAATATCGAATAGGTTTGGAACTATCTTCCGAAACTGAATGAACCTCGCAAGAATAGCTGTAAAGATCATCTTCCTTATTTTTTCTTACATAAAGCATATTATCAGCAAACTTTTCTTGGCTTAGTATGCATTTTTCTTTTCCATCAATAATGAAATAGCCACCAAAATCATTGCGACATTCTCCTAAATTGAAACGAGCTTCAGTAGATAAACCGCGTAAAATACATAAATTAGAATGAAGCATAATAGGAAAACGCCCTAGATATATTTTTTCTAAAACTTTTTTGCCTTCGACCTTTTCACCGTTTTCATAATAGTCTAATTCAACATCAACATCGTAGTGAATTGTAATACCATATGTCATGCTTCTTAATCGTGCATCATTTGGATACATATAATGTGGATAAGGTTGAGGTATTGAATCAGGACTAATATCATCATATATGATCGGTTTGCCAAAATATATTTTGTCACCATTTCTGCCACCGAGATACATGCGACATTCACTGGGATTTTCTTTGTCGCCAATTTTGACAGCTTTATCTGTAGCTCGTTTCCCTTTTTTGTCGATAATAGTTTCTGTTTCACGTTCAACAAAACGAATGGGATTGTTCTCGCGAAATATTTGAAAAATTCCTTTGCTAAAAAAATCATTGTATGAGTCTAAATGATGTGCGACTAAATTATACGGATTATCTTTAAAATATTTATCTATAATGTTCCAGGCAATAGAATCAGGTGAGCTCATTATTATATAATAATATAATGTTTTAATGTTTATAATGTTATAAAAATATATATATTAAAATGTAATAAATAGATTTATTTAATTATGAATAACCTAGAAAATGCATACATTCATTCAATACAGTATAATATTATCATCATTATGTTTTTGGTTTTATATAGATTCTAATAAAATTTTTAAAACAGACAAAAAAATAATTAATTCAGCATTAATACACGCATTAATTAGTGGAATAGGTTACAATATGGGAATAATTTGTAATCCTACTATTGTTTTTGACTATTATTCAATTGCAAATAATATACCTGATAGTTATATATTAGTTCCATTTATATCATTTGGATATTCATTTTATGATCTATACATTGGAATAAAAAGTAGAAAATTTGAAAATATTATACACGGATTTTTATTTTTAAGTTATTTTGGTTATTTGTATTACAAAAATCTATTTGGATTATTGCACATCATAATGATTACAGAAACCTCTTCTATATTTTTAAATTTAAGACCACTTGGTTACAAAATAATCGACATATTATTTATTGTCAGTTTTTTTGTATTTAGATTAATTTTGTCTCCTATAACTATATATTTATATTTAATTCATCCTGATAATGTAGAAAAATCTGTAGTATTTTGGGGTATGGTTAGTCTTACTTCTTTGAACATTTATTGGTTTTATTATATTGTTAAGAAGGCATTAAAGCCTATGAAAAAAATAGAAAAGATAGAATAATTAATTATTTATATATATATATATGTCTAAGTCTAGTTCTAGTTCTTCACCACTAACAATTAAACTAAAGGAAGTATCAGAGTTAGAAGTCAGTGATAGTGATACAAAAGATCCTGAAAAATTAAGTGAAAACTTAAAAAAAATTACAAATTTATTAGAAACGCATTTAGAAAACTCAAAAAATCTAGATAATATTTTACCGTCAGAATATATTAATTATGATCCGGAATGTATCCGAAAATATACAAATTTTTCATTTCCCAAAGATTATAATTTATATTATGATTTTGTAGATTATTATCCTTCACAAAATTTAATAAATGATAAAAAAATTACTAATAATGAAAAATTAAAAACTTATTTAAAAGGTGTTGATACACCTGAAATGCACAGGGATTTTATTAGCACATTAGAATTAGTGTCTCCTAAAACATTAACATTGATTAATAAAATTCATGAGTTAGATGCCAAGGATATGGCTCAATATGGAAAGAAATTTAAACATTTTATTTTTTCTGACTCCAAAACTTCAATGAGTGGTGTTAAACTTCTTGCAAGTGCGTTGATTGCAACTGGAATGAAATTAGGATATACAGCTGAACCTAAATTAGGTGTTAAAAAATGGGGAAAAATGAATTTATTATCAAATGCTGAGTTAGAAAAATCTAAATACAATAATATTTATATGTTATCTTCTAAATCAGTATATGACGAACCAATAAGTGTTCCTACAAAAAAAGAAATTTTAGCACGATTTAATGAACGTCCAGATAACGTGCGTGGTGAAAATATTCGTATTATATTGATGGATGGTGGATACAAAGAAGGAATTGATTTGTTTGACATTAAGTATGTTCATATTTTTGAACCTACCCTAACACAAGCAGATCAAAAACAAGTGATTGGAAGAGGCACGCGAACATGTGGACAAAAAGGGCTAGATTTTCATCCATTAAAAGGCTGGCCTCTCTATGTTTATGTTTATGATTTAAAAATGGAAGATGGTTTTGAAAAATCATTAGGAGCAAATAGTGGTATTGAATTATATTTTAAAGCTAAAAATTTGAATATTAAATTATTAAATTTTATAAACGAATTAGAAACAGTATGCATTCAAAATGCAGTAGATAATGAATTAAACCAAAATATTCATACATTTTCTATTTCATTTGATGAACAAGGAGAATCATTGCGTGGTGGTGATTCATCTTCATCTGGGTCATCTTCTAAAAGATCTGGATCATCTTCATCATCTGGGTCGTCTTCTTCATCTGGGTCGTCTTCATCGTCATCTGGCTCTTCTTCATCATCTAGATCTTCTTCAAGATCTTCATCTAAAAGATCTAAATCTGCATCATCTAGATCACCATCTAAATCTTCTTCAAGATCTTCATCTAAAAGATCTAAATCATCATCATCAAGATCTTCTTCTGAATTCTCAATAGAAGTTGTCACAAAAAAATCTAATACAGCTTCGATGAATAAAAAGTTCTTTTCACGATCTCCAGAAAAGAAAGTAGATTATTCTACGGAAAAACTATTGAATGCACTTGAAATGCGTCAATATGTAAGAGATTATTTCTCTCAATATGCATGGGATCCAGTTAAAATGGAAAACAATTGTGTTCCCACAAAAGGAGGAAAACAATCTGGTGGTGCTACAATAATGACTTATACTCCAACTCAAGCATTTGTTAGTAGTTTTTTCACACCTAGCAATCCTTTAAAAGGAATGTTACTTTGGCATAGTGTAGGCACAGGTAAAACATGTACCGCAATTGCAACAGCTACTTCTACATTTGAAAAACAAGGTTATACCATACTATGGGTAACACGAACCACACTTAAAAATGATATTTGGAAGAACATGTTTGATCAAGTGTGTCATGAAATTATTAAACTTAAAATAGAAAATCAAGGTATTGTAATTCCTTCCAATAATTCGGATCGTATGAATCTTCTTTCTAAATCATGGAGAGTCCGTCCAATGTCTTATAAACAATTTAGTAATCTTGTTTCAAAAAAAAATCAAATTTACGAAACTATGGTTAAAATTAACGGAAAAGTGGATCCATTGCGAAAAACCTTGTTAATTATTGATGAAGCTCACAAATTGTATGGAGGCGGAGATTTGTCTTCTATTGAAACTCCTGATATGGTAGCACTTCATGCTTCATTAATGAATTCTTATATTATGTCAGGACCAAATTCTGTAAAATTATTGCTTATGACTGCAACTCCAATTCAAACAGATCCAATGGAACTAATAAAAATGGTTAATTTATTTAAAACGCCTGATAAACAGATACCAGATTCTTTTGATTTATTTTCAGAAGAATATTTGGATAGTAATGGTTTTTTTACACCTAGTGGATTGCATAAATTTAGAAATGAAACTGCTGGATATATTAGTTATTTAAATCGTGAAAAAGATGCTCGACAATTTTCACAACCAGTGGTATCTGTTATACAAACTGATGTATATAGCAAACAGTTATTAAAACAAAATAAAAGTGCAACCAGAAAATTTCATTCAGTTTTAAAAAAAGAGATTGAACAAAAATTAAAAGCTTTAAAAAATAATGCAACTCTCAAGGCTAATGAAAATCCCAAAGGTTACAATACTTTAAAGAAAATTTGTCAACATTATGAATATCCCAAATCGCGCAATGCATGTAAAAAAATTGTAGCTTCTTATAAAAAAGAAGCAGATAAAACTTTTAAAGAGGAAAAAATGTTAGCTAAACAAGAATTAAATGATTATAAAATTGTTGTTGCTGATGTTAATGATATGATCAAGACTGATATAGCTAATGCTGCTGATAATGAGCTTAATCCATTAAGGTATAGAAATAATCGTGTTAGTATAAATGATATAGAATCAGTATATAGACGATTAAAAAATTGTAGTAAACCAATGAAAAATATGGATAAAATAGTAGAAGCTGCTATTTCAAATAATCCTAAGGTTGCTCAACTAAAAAATCAAATTGATATTCACAAACAACAAATTATAGATAATTCACTTATTCTTAAAAAAGAGAAAAACAAAGAAACTAGAGAAGTTTTGAAAGAATTAATTGATAAAGATAAAAGAAATGAACAAAAAAAGAGTAAAAAATTGCGAAAAAAGATAGATAAATTTTCAAAACAAGTGAAAAAAAAAGTAAAAAATTTGAATTCTACTATAAGAGGCACCCAAAAAATGCAAAAGAAAACAATTAGTAAATTAAAGAAACTTGGTGAATATGATGATGAATTTCATGATAAAGAATTAGAGCTAAAAATAAGAGATGATATTACAAAGTCTGTGGAAGAAATTGAATTAAAAATAAAAGAAAAGGAGGACAATAAAAAGGCAAAAACGATGAAAAAAATGGAACGAGAACAAAAAAAATTAGAAAAAGAAGATATCAAAAAAGCTAAACAGCACGCAAAAACAATGAAAATAATGGAAAAAGAAAAGGTAAAAGAAGATAAAGAATTTGCAAAATTGCAGAAGATCCGTGAGGCAGAATTTAAGAAATTAGAATCAGAAGCAAAAAAACAAGAAAAAATATTAGAAAAACAAAGAGAAAAACAAAGAGAAAAAGAGGCAAAGGAAGCAAAAGAAGCAGAAGAATTGGCTAAGAAGCGAGCAAAAGAAATGGAAAAAGTATTACAAAAACAGACCAAGGAAGCAGAAGTGTTAGCTAAGAAAAGAGAAAAGGAAGCTAACATAGAAGCCAAAAAGAGAGAAAAAGAAATGGAAAAGAAGTTCAAAGAGGCGGAAGTATTAGCAAAAAAAGAAGCAAAAGAAGCGGAAGCATTAGCCAAAAAGCAAGCAAAGCAAACTGCAAAAACAGTGAAAAAAATAAAGGGTGGTAAATTATCAAAAACACGTAGAAGACGATAAATGATAAATGATAAATGAATAATTCTATTCTTTTACTCTTCTAGCATATAAATTATTTATTTGACACATGTAATTAATATATTGGACACAAAAATCTTCTGTATTGGTTTCTGGTTTTACAAAGTTGTCACCCATTATTGGTTCAATAGTTGCAACAAAAGTTACACTAAAACCATCGTGCCAATTACCACCTTTAATCTCTTTTAAATCGATTATTTCAAATATTTGATCATCTTCTTCCTTTTTAATATGATCACCTATTTTGAATATGGTTGTCATTTTTAAATATATTAAACTTATAATATTGTTTTTAATATATTTATATTTTATAGATAATGAGTGAAAGTGAAATTGAAAGAAGACAAAGTCAAATTGATACAGAAATAACTCATTTACAATTTTCTCTTGATCTTTGTGATGATTGTTCACCTACTAGTGATGTATCTGATTTAACACTAACCCCTTGTTCAGAAGAAAATAGTCTAGATAGTGCAACCAGTAGAAGAAGTCCTAGAACTCCTAGAACTCCTAGAACTCCTAGAACTCCTGAAAGTTATAAAAGTTATAAAAGTTATTCAAGTAAAAGTAATAGGAGTTCCGCAACTCTTTTTAGTATACAAAAAAGTATAAGAAGTAGTGAAAGTAGTGAAACTAGTGAAAGTGTTAAAGCACGACAAGCTTGTATTTTTATGATTGAAACAATGTTACGTGTTTTTCCTGAAAGGGAAGGTTTTTTTGTAAATGATGATTATAATGAGGATAATTTTGATGAAATGTTAATAGAATTTTTTGTTTTTAAAAATGAAGTAGGAAAAGAAGGAGAATTATGTTTAATTTTTAATTTTGATCCAGACGACATTTATATTGAAAGAGCTCTTACATCTAAATGTGGAGATGTAACAGGAACAGACTTATTAAATAAGATGGGAATGGTTTTTTTGATTTTGCGAGAAAGATATCCTCATGTAATCATGAAAATACGTTTAGATGAAGCAGAATTAAAATTTTTAGGTATAAAAAGAAGTCTATCTTGGTTATATTTATTTAAAAGCGGAGAGTCATGGTATAATTCAAAAGGATACTATGAAGATAAAGGTGAAAATAAACTAAATTATAATAAAAATAAAGTATTGATAGATAAGTTTATACATCAAAAAGTTGTTGTTGCATATAATGAAGAAGAACTTGATTTGATATCTTCAATTTTAGGTTCTATTTCAGATCAAGAAACAATTCAAACTTTATTTATTAAAATTTGTGATATATTGAAAATGAAAAAAGAAGAAGAAGAAGAAAAGTGTTGTGCTTGTATTGAGTTATTAAATCTTACAATAACAAAATTTATAGAATTTTTAAAAGGAAACCCAGGCAATAATTTTATGTGCACTAAATTTTATCAATTATATTATAAACCTACTCCAGAAATTATAGCTTACTTGATGCCAATGATAGAACAACTTCTTCTATTAGAAGTAGGAGTAGGAGTAGAAGAAAGAGAAAAAGGAGGAAGAAAAACTCGAAAGCGACGTGTTATCAAAAGAAAAAATACTAGAAAAAGAAATAAAAAATCTATGAAAAAAAGAAAAGGTAAAAAAACTATAAAAAAGAGAACTAAAAAACATAAGAAATTTTAAAAATAAATTATTTTTTGTTTGACTTATTCCGTTTTGCAGATTTTGATCTATGTTTAACCGTCTTTTTTCTGTAACCGGTTGTTACCGTAAACGTTGTCCATGGTTGTTGCGGTCTGTCATCCAAATAAGGTCTCAAATAATCCCACTCTCGGTGCTCATCACAAAATTTATTCTTGTCGAATGGAATTCCACATGAATTACCCCATCTCAAGCTAAGTGACATCGCCTTGGCCATTGTCGTGTCACATACATTGCCGTCAAGTGCACCACGAGGTTGAAACGGTTTGGGTCTTGATGGATCCGACATGTATTCGCGTGCATCCAGTTCATAATGCGAACAACAAGTGCGAGAACAAGGATTTTCTTTTTTAAGATACGTATCATAATGGTCTGCCATTATTTCTTGTGCAGCTTTTATATCTAATTTGCCTTTGTAATGATCCATTAAATCAGCCAATCGGACACGACGCGCGCCTTGATGTCGGCGCAAATCATCAAATCCTGTATTTACGCACTCCAAATTGCGAATTCTAGGATCATATGGTGCATTAAATCCAATAAAATATCCATTCTTTGTGCGCTCTACATTGTGATATTTAAGACCCAATTCAATGCGCAAAATTTCATTTGTATTTGTGTCGCCAAATAACCAGGAATTTGCATAATCGCCTGAATTACCATCTAATAATATTTTTACATAGTCATCGAGAGTGTTCCCATATTGCATAGCTTGCCTTATTCTGCATGAAATGGGAATATTATTTTCATAGGCAATGAATCCACCAATGGTAGTTTCCGTTCCTATAATTCCTTTCGATGTGACGAAGAAGTCAGTTCCGGACCAAATCCAACCAGGAAACCCCATCATCATAATACGATGTCCTTTTGTTGGCTTCAAATCAACCACTATTCTGGCAAACTGTCCGTCAACAAAATTAGAGAAATTGTTATGAGCTACGACGATTTTACCATCTGCTGTCCAATCACCGTTAGCAATAAATGCACTGCATCGATCAGATGATCCTCCGCCTTCTTTAGAACTAGTATTGCCTTTGACTACACCTCTGAGAGCAATAGATTCTTCTTCAGGCATATTTGCCCACCAACTTTCAGTTAAAGTGAAATAGTTATTCCATGCGACTACTTCATCAACAGACATTTTTGTTCCACCTGCGGAACAACCTTCAGCAAAACCTGTCATTTCCTCGTAAAATTCGGGAAAATGATCCATAATTTTCTGTTTGTAATATTTGTTAGATGCTTCAATAAAGAACTCCCATTTGACACCATAATCGTTGTAAATAATGAAATCTAGGGTATCTTTTACCTTTTTCATCTCTTTGTGAATAAGTTTTCCGTATGCATACCCGCGTTCTTTTGGGTTGCCCTTAATAGAAACATATAGCCATCCATTTTGCTCATATGATATGCCATTTTTTACCTTGTTTATACTAGACATTACTATAATATATTATATTATTTTATAATATTTTATATTTGCATTTATTTTTCTTCTAATTCTGGATTATCACTAGCATTGATAGTAGA
>Ga0315905_10002139_pt1 | contig 20851 bp, 15 predicted proteins | sample LakEriMetagenome_5_FD_203522 | JGI IMG/M metagenome (GOLD analysis project Ga0315905, IMG submission 203522) | Freshwater fungal communities from buoy surface, Lake Erie, Ohio, United States - Buoy 4 MA121 | ecosystem: Environmental > Aquatic > Freshwater > Lake | place: USA: Lake Erie, Ohio...
AAGGTCGTCTGTTAGCCTATGTCGGTGCTCGGCTCGCCAACCGAGCCCATGCCGAGGACATCGTCCAAGACACCTTCATTGGGTTCCTCAATAGCCTACCGAATTTTGATTGCTCTCGGCCCTTGGAGAGCTACCTGTTTTCGATCGCTTCCTACAAACTCACCGACCATTTGCGCCGCGAAGGGCGTCGGCATGCAACGCAGCTTGTCACCCAGGAGAACTCCAGCGATGCGATCCAACGCCTTCCCTCCGGAGGTAGGCAAGCAAGCAGCATCGTTCGCTCCGGAGAGCAAAAAGATCACGAGGAGAACGTGCTGCGCCAAGCCCTCGAGGACCAAATCAGCAAGTGGAAGCAAAAGGGTGATTTCCAAAAGCTCAAGTGCATGGAAATGCTCATCGTCCTGGGGATGAGCAACAAAGAAGCCGCCCAAACTCTAAAGCTCAGCGAGCAGCAAGTGGCCAATTACAAATCCGATTTCATCCAACGCACCAAAACGCTCATCGCCAAGCAGGCCGACCAGGAGCGAATCCCCGAGCTGGACCAAGAGACTTAAACGATCTCGCAGCCCGAGGGTTCGTCGATCTAGACCCGCAAGAAAATGTTTTGACGCTGAAGGCTTCGCAAAAACAGCCACGTGATCAAGCAAAACAGGGCTAGCCCCGAATAGGCGTACCACATCGGTGAGTCTTTAGGAAAAAATGGCTGCACGGAATTCGAGACCAGATCGTGCAGCACATAGGCGGCTAGAGCGTTGGTACCGAAGGTCTTAAAAATGGGGAGCTGCGCCCCGGCCAAATCGCACAGGACGTAAAACAGCACAAAGACCGCCAGCGAAAAACCTGCGGCAAACGTCAGATAGGAAAGTGTCCCGGCACGCTGACTCATCATCCAATAATTCCACTGCCGCTCCGATCGACTCGGGGGTTTGACAAACGGGGGTTCGGCCAACCAAGCCATCATCGTATTTTCTCGAATCTTGGACTCCATACGCGACCGATCCGGTACGACCGGGTCGGCAGGAATTTTCGCTAACTGAAGTGCATTCGTTTGGGCATTTTCGCTTGCAGACGCCACATCGTAGAACCTTGTTGCACACGAGAAGGCATATCCGAGCAGCATCAAGAGACAAGCCGTGATGACCGACAAGCCTATGGCTCGACTCGGCACGATCGGCTTGGCATCGGCAGACCGACTCGGAACGAACCAATCGCATGCAAACGTGCCGAGCATCGCCGGAATCGTCCAACTGAGGAACCCGAGCGGCCCCCCATCGATCGCATTCGGATCGGTGTTGCACCAAGTGAAGTTAAAAAGGTAGGAGAGGACCACGTGCAAGGTGGCCGAACCGAGCATCCAGGCGAGTCGAGTCGAAAAAGGACGATGAATCACCGGTACAATCCACAGCGAGGTCACTGCGATGTGCATCAAGGTTTGGAACCATTGCCTCTTGAGCGGTTCGGCGATCGCTCCCCAAATCCCAATCTCCTGGAGCTTTTCCCAAGAACCTGCGCGCGGTGCGACCGAATAGACCACGAATGCGACCAAGGCCAAGCCCAAGAGACGCCGCACGATCCGACCGTAGGTCTGCCATGAGGCTCCGTTTTGGAGCTGTCGACCGACCGTCAGACGCAACGAGAATCCCACCGCAAAGAGAAACTGCGGCATGATCGTATCGGCATAACTGCAGTAATCGTGCGTGTGCTTGAGCACCTGAGGACAAGCTTGGTAACCGCCAAAATAGTTGACAATGAGCATTCCAAGCACGGTGTACCCCCGAAATTGATCGAGGGAAGTGAGCCTTTTGGATGACTCGGTCGACTCCGCTGCGCTGTTGGGTATGCTGCGGGACGTACCGGATAGCTCTTTGGCTCCGGCGGGCAAACTCGAATACTTCTCGTCAGACATGAACGACTCTACGACGGTTCTAGGGGTCGATGTTTGCCCATCGATAAGCCGATGGAGGGCGCACGAAAAATCCGGTTGTGCAAGGGGCACAATCGGACAGGGCGATCGCTATCGAGCTGGGTCGACCTTGAGCTCAAAGTAGTTCTTTTTGCCCGATTCGACGTTGACCGTCAGTGGACTCTTGATCGCATCGTAGTACTTGGTGTCGATCCGACTTTTTTTGCCGTCGGACATATCGACCCATGCGCCACCCTCGTCGAGGTAATCATCTTTGGTTGGCCAAGTATCTCGAAGACAAACCTGTTGCTCGCCCGCAATGACTCCCGACTGCCGGCTCTTGTCGTCGACTTGCAAAACGAATTTTCCTTCTGCGTCGGTTTTGCCGTAGGATCGCGGTCCATTTTTGGACCAGAACTCAATATGAATCAGATCCATCGGCTTACCATCCATCAGCACAACCCCCGTGACCTCTGCAACGTCCCTTTTAGGTCCGCACCCGACCGAGGTAACCATAAAAATGGCCATCATCCATGCCATGAGCCTTGGAAACGAGAACTTGCTGGGAACAGAGCGAATCGTGCGATGCATGCGTCTACCTAAATTTGAACTTGTGCGAATAAGAAACCATGTCACTCCGTTGGTTCTTTGGCCTATCGGGTCGACGGTCGACCCGATAGGCCAAAGAACCAAACCACTTTGGTTGAAGCAATCGCTAGCAGGACCTGAGCCCTGCTAGCGATCCGTTCGATCGATTTGAGCAGATGAGAAAATCAATCAGGTACCGTTACGATTTCCGACCCGGCACGCGTACCCATCGCGTTGTAGGTGATCGCATCGATCGTCTCGCTGATATACCTTGTAGAACCATCGGCCATCGTGAATTGACTACCCGCACCGTGCAAGCTTCCGAAGGCATTGATTCGGTCGTCATAGCGAATAGGATCGCGGTACTCGACGCAATCTCGGATTCGGTAGTTGATCGGAACACCAGTGCCCAGAAAGACGTTCCCCTCAGCGCCAAACCATACCCAACCCCAGTTGCCGATCTTGGTCGTGCTCCAACCGGTCTCTGGACCGCAACGGTCGAAGACAGGGTCGAAAACAGCCCTTTCGCCCATCATGATGGTGTTGCTCAAGCCGTCGGTGATCGAACTGAGTTTCCGTGCAACGTTGCGGCTAAAGATCCCATCGGCTCGGGCTAGCGATGCCGAGGATAGCGATCCGGGTGGACGTGGGTAATCGGTTCCAGGACCAAACGGGTTCCAAAGACTCGGAAGCGTATTGCTGAAACCCGGATATCCGCGGCGACCTGCGCAAGCGAAGTAATCGCCGCGCGCGTAACCACCGCTCGAATTGACCCCCGTTGTGGGATTCGGGTGAACTTCGTTGTAGGGACTTCCAGGATTCGATGGACAACGCAAAACCGGCGTGACCAACTGGCCGACTGCCGACGTTCCATCCAAAGGTGGCGAGGCGGGGTTGGCCGTGCTCCCTCCAAAGGCGGGATTCGAAACGAGGTTGGCAGAAAAATTCAGTTGGTTCCAATTGTTCCAAAACGACTGCGCCTCGACATACGGCATCAATTGATGCATCAGAGCAAACCTTCGGGCTTGACCCGGTGTGCCCCACTCAGGATGCCCCCAACCGTTTCCGTCGGCTCGCAGCATTCCGAATGGAAGCCGCCGATTGGCCGATTCAAAATTGTGGTTGGCCATCCCCCATTGCCTGAGGTTGTTCGAGCACTGCATCCGACGAGCAGCCTCTCGGGCCGCTTGAACCGCCGGGAGAAGCAACCCAACAAGCACGCCGATGATCGCAATGACGACCAGCAATTCCACCAGAGTAAAACCTCGTTCAAACCGCCTTTTCATACTCATTGACTAGCCCTTCGAGAAAGAAAAAAACCGTAAGGAGATATACTTATAGTGGTTCGATAACGGCATTGCAACAATGGCAAAACCGTTAGGAAAAAATTTTCAGCAATGTTTCTTGGTTCGGCTGGACTCTTATTTTTCGTGCTGTCGTTGGAGATTCCACGATGGGATTTCAAAAGGGGATTCACTGTGAAACGTTGGCGTCAGTTCGGTTTGCTCTTGGTCGTTTGTACCTTGGTCATGGCCTCGGGTTGGGGGATCCGTGGCTCGTTTGGCCATTCGCGCGGTGCGATGATGCCCGGGGCCATGCTCGGCTTGAGCTTAGCCATCTGCTCGCGCCGCTCCGACTGGTGGCAAAAAGCCCCGATCATTGGGTTGCTCTGCGCGATCGGTTGGGGGTTTGGCGGCACAAGCAGTTACGGGCGTTTGATCCACTACTCGATGCAAGCCGACTGGACGACGAGTCTCTACGGCTACGGGAGTTTGTTTATCGTCGGTGCCCTTTACGGCGGCATCGGCGCGGCATGCTTAGCCCTTGCATTGACTGCCCGTCGCTCGTTCTTAGAAGCATCGCTTGGACCCCTGTTTTTGACCTACAGCCTCTGGCTGTTGCTCGAGTGGCTAGGAGTGAAACGATGGAGCCTTGAACTCTTCGCCAAAGACCCATCGCAGCCCGACGTGACGGCATGGTTATACGACACGCTGTGGCTCTGTGCGGTATCGAATCTGGCGCTATGCTTGGCGCTCTGGCCATGGGTCCTCAGATGGCGTAAACCTTTGCAATTGATGATGCTCTTGTCGGCAGGATGGCTTGCGGCCATGGCGATCTTGATTGGCTTGCTGGGACTGAGAATCAACCCCTCACGATCCGATGCTTGGGCCGGATGCGTTGGGATCATGATCGCATTCTTGGGTTACTTTTTAGCCCAACGCAATCGTGCCGCTGTGCTGCTTTGCAGCTACGGCCTGATCTCAGGCGGGCTCGGGTTTGCTCTGGGGCAATTTGGCCAAGCTCTCGGTCGGACGCGATGGGGACCCATCGGAGAGTATCCCGTGCTCCAAGAATTCGGTTACTGGACGATCATGGAGCAGATTTTGGGAGGCGCGATGGGACTGGGGATAGGCTTGGCCCTATGGCGATTGATCCTAGGCCGACTCGAGCCTGCGCAGGAAGACGTTCCGCCGGGCGATTTGAATTCCTTCGCTGTGTTTTCTTTATTCGGACTCCTACCGATTTTCAATCTGATGACCAACTTCGATGCGTGGCGCAAGTCCGGGGCGATACCCGAACAAACTCTTGGAATTCCCGTCGGTTGGATCCTCCTCGGGATAGGGCTAGTCTGGCTCCTGATCGTTCTGGAGTCTTTGAGACTCTACCGTAGAGGGCAACTCGACTTGGTACCCGCGAGCGCTTGCGGTAAAGCCCGAGCATTGGCATTGGGGATCTGTGCGATGGTCTGGATTCTCTACGCGCTGCTCCCGTCCAAAGGACTACCCACCTCGCTGTTGTTCATCGTCAGCTTATCGGTCAGCGCCTGGCTGATTCTCCGAGTCCCAAACCAAGCGTCGGACTGGAGCGCAAGCAGTTGGCAATCGCCCCAGTCAGTCGCGTGGCGGTTGACTTGGGGCCATCTATGCCTTTGGCTCCTTGCGCCGTTTGTTCTTGGACTACTCGCGTATGCGACGAGCCATCTACAAGCCAGAAGCGTTGGTACGAATTCGGCACAGGTTGCTATCGGCGGTGACAAATAGCGTCGAGCCGTCTTCGCCGAAACAGCAGTTGCTGGTTCGCTCGCCTGTATTGATCAGACCGAGCAAAACCCCTGCGCTGCTAAAGACATAGATGCCTCCAGGACCGCTGGCCCAAACGTTTCCCTGCTTGTCGACCGACAACCCATCGGGCAACCCAGGACGCTTGCCGACTTCCTCGGTCGCATCGTAAAACAATTTGCCCGCACCGAGCGTGCCGTCGTCTTTGACCTCAAAGGTCATCCAAATTGCTTTCTTCGGATCGCTCTGTGCGACGTAGAGTGTTTTCTCGTCCGGCGAAAAACCGATCCCGTTGGGTCGTGCCAGTTCGGTGGTCATCAACGTCAACTCTCCGGTCTTCTTCGATATCCGATACACTCCGAAATGATCTAGCTCTCGTCGCGGATCTTTCTCGCGTTGAGGCAGTCCGTACGGCGGATCGGTGAAATAGATGTCCCCATTGGACTTGAGCACCCCATCGTTGGGGCTGTTGAGCCGCTTGCCCTTGTAGTTATCGGCCAGCGTCCGCTTGCCTCCATTGGGAGTCAGTACACTCACGCGACGGTCTCCATGCTCGCACATCACAAGGTTCCCCTCGGAGTCCTTGAGCAATCCATTGGCGCCCGGCTCTAATCCGTAATAAGTCACTCCGGTGTATCCAGAGGGCTCCATAAACAAGCTGATTCCATGGAACTTCGACCAACTGAATATCGAGTTGCGAGGAATGTCGGTAAAGAGCAAGTACCCGGTCTTGTCGTCTCCCATCCACAGTGGACCTTCGGTCCAGGTAAAACCGTCGGCCAGGACCTCGAGCTTCGAGTCGACCGGCAAAAGCTTGTCGAACTCAGGCTTGAAGCGCTCGATGGTCCCGAGCGTCCGCAAGGGGGTTTGCGTCGCAGGAGTTTGAGCATGGAGAGGATGTGCTGCCATAGCCAAAACCATTGCCAAAAGAGAGTAAAAAAATCGCATGGATCCAAAGTCCCTAACATCGAGAGGCACTAAACGACCTTCGAACCAACGCCATGAGTTCGAAAAGGTCCTCCGAGTATAGTTTCCTGGACGAATCGTTTGGTAGCATGCAAGCTCCCGAGTTGGAAAAAAATCTCTTGGAACACGCCGAACTTCTCTTCATCGCAATTCCTCATCTTCGGCACCATGACGGCACATCCAATGGCTTATACTAAAAGACCCGCTAGCTTCGCCTGACTCCCTCGCCTGACTCCCTCGCCTGAAGACCTACCATGCCAATCCCACCTACCATGAAAACGCCACTGCGCAGTTCCAAATCCCTGCTCTTGTGCTCTGGGCTCATGGCTTGGTTGTGCATGCTTGTTTCTGTTCCGCTCAGCGCCGAGCCTCAAGCTCCCGAACAGGGGTCTGACCAATCCAACCCGAAGATCGAATACGAAAAGCAAGTCAAAATACTCCTGCGCGAGCGCTGTTTTGCCTGCCACGGTCCGCTCCGACAAGAAGCCTCGTTGAGGCTCGATACCCTCGAAAGTATCCTTGAAGGGGGCGATTCGGGCCCGGCGATCATCCCGAATGAACCTCTGCAAAGCAGGATCCTCCAGCGAGTCTCGAGCAGCGAGCAGGGCGTTCGCATGCCCCCGGAGCACGAAGGAGAACAATTCAAACCCGAGCAGATCGAAACCATCGAGCGATGGATCGGCCAGGGAGCCCATGGCATCCCCAACGAACTGCCCGATCCAGATCCCCGTAAGCACTGGGCCTTCCAACCCCTGGTCGCGCCAGCAGTCCCCTTCGCACAAAACGGGCCCTCGCATCCCATCGACGCTTTCCTACACGAACTCCACTCCCAGCGCGGTATCGTTGCCCAGCCCCAAGCACCCAACGACGTTCTGCTGCGCAGGCTCTATGTCGATCTGATCGGCTTACCACCTGATGCCCAAGATTGGAAAAGCCTGCCGAGCCAATGGGATGCAACTTGGTATGAATCGACCATCGACCGATTGCTCGATGATCCCAAACACGGCGAACGGTGGGCCCGGCACTGGATGGACGTCTGGCGATTTAGCGATTGGTGGGGACTCGGGGACCAACTCCGCAACAGCCAACTGCATATGTGGCACTGGCGCGATTGGATCATCGAATCCCTCAACAGCGATCGACCTTACGATGAAATGATCCGACGGATGCTCGCGGCCGACGAACTCGCTCCCGAGGACTTCAGCGATCTTCGTGCCACCGGATTCCTGGCCCGCAACTACTTCCTGTTCAATCGAAACCAATGGATGGACGAGACGATCGAGCATGTGAGCAAGGCGTTTTTAGGGCTGACGATCAACTGTGCCAAGTGCCACGATCACAAGTTCGATCCGATCAAGCAGACCGATTACTACAAGATGCGGGCGATCTTTGAACCCTATCATGTTCGGCTCGATTCGGTCCAGAACGAAAGCGACTTTGCCAAAAACGGACTCCCCCGTGTGTTCGACGCTTTTATGGATTTGCCGACGTATCGCTTTGAGCGAGGCCAAGAGTCCTCGCCCGACAAATCGGCGATCATGACCCCGGCAATCCCAGAGTTTCTCTCGCAGATCCCATTGGATATCCAACCGGTCAGTCTCCCAGGGGTAGCTTGGCAACCCGAACGCCGAGAATGGGTGATCCCCAGCCAAATCGAAAAGGCTCGAGGGTCGCTCGCAGGGCTCTCCCAAGCGGTCCAGTCGGCCAAGGAAAAACTTGCCAAGGCTCAAGGCGATTACCAAGCCCAAGAGGATCAAAAAATGAATTCCGTCACGGACTCCAAGCCGGCGACCGATACTGCGAAAGTTCTTGTCGAAGACAAGTTCCAGACTCTCTTGCCTGAACGGTGGAAAACCTATGGAGGCAAGTGGGAGTTGGCGCCTGGAAAGCTACAGCAGCTTCAAGACGGCCAGACCCGCAGCGTTTTGCGATGGCTGGAAAATCCTCCGAGCGATTTCGATTTGACCTTGCGATTCACCATCCTCGGCGGGAGCACTTATCGCAGCGTCGGGGTCTCGTTCGACTCGACCCAAGCCGATGGGACGATCATGCCAGGTCCCCAGGACAGCGAGATCATGGTCTATGTCAGCGCCCACGGCCCGGATCCCAAAGTCCAAGCCTCCTATGCCCAGAATGGGACTTATCATTATCCCCCCGAAGGCCGCGCGTCGCATCCGGTCGAACTCAATAAAGAGTACACGTTGCATCTGCAGGTTCGCGGCCAGCTTATCAACGCTGCGCTCGACGGCCAACCCAAGGTAGCTTGGAAAAGCCCGATAACTCGACAAGCCGGTGCCTTGCAATTGACAGCCTTCGACGTCCAAGTCGCCTTTCATGAGATCCGTATCCAAACGCTCGGGGATTCGGTTCAACTCCGAGAGCCCGGCAGCGGCATGAGTCTTGGGCCTCAGGATGCACTGCAGGTCGCCAAGCTCGAGTTGCTCCAGGCCGAGCAAAAGCACGCGGCAGGACTTGAAGAGATCGAGGCTCTGCAATTGCGGCACGAGGCTTGGAAGAAGCGTTGGGCACTCGAAGATCGACAAAGCGACGACGCACGTTCGGGATCCAATTCGGATCTGACGGAGCTAAAGAACGCCGAGTCGCTCGCTCTGCGGGCTTGGGTTCTTCAGGATCGCAAGTGGCAGTTGGCCAAAGCAAACTTGCAGCACACGACAGCCCAGATCAGCTTGTTGAAAGCTGTACCGGAGAAAAAGGACGCTGCGCAAAAGGAGTTCGATCAAGCCGCAGGGGGGCTTGCCAAGGCCCAGGAGCAGCTCCACAACCCCGACGGAGATTTGGTCCGGTTCGTTGGTGCTCAGTGGAGCGCGACACGGTTCCTAAACTCCGGGGCGGACGATCCGAAACCCGAGTTTCCCAAGACGAGTTCTGGACGAAGAACGGCGTTGGCCAAGTGGATCACGGACGAGAGAAATCCGCTTACGGCCCGAGTGGCCGTCAACCACCTTTGGAATCGGCATTTTGGTGAGCCGCTGGTATCAAGCGTTTTTGATTTTGGAAACAAAGGGACCACGACCGAGCACCAAAAGCTCTTGGACTGGTTGGCAGCGGAGTTGATGACGCATGGATGGAGCATGAAGTACATGCATCGGCTGATGCTCACCTCGGAGGCGTATCGCAGGCATTCGAGCTTGGCGGGGGCTCCGTCGGCAATCGCGATCGATCCGGACAATCGGCTCTTGTGGAGGCGAAGCCCGATTCGGCTGGAATCTCAGGTGGTGCGGGACTCGATTCTATCGCTTGCAGGGAGTTTGGACGCGACGATGGGAGGTCCTTCGGTACCGATGAACCAGCAGGCCGATTCGCTCCGACGCAGTTTGTATTTCTTTCATTCGAACAACGAGCGGAACTTGTTTTTGACGACGTTTGACGAAGCGTTGGTCAAGGAGTGTTATCGGCGAGATCAGAGCATCGTTCCCCAACAGGCACTGGCGCTGAGCAATAGTCGTTTGGTGTTGGACTCTGCGGTGCGCATCGCCGAGCGGATCGGCAGCACGGGGCAGGGGGGGCAGGTCGACGAGCAGGAGTTTATCGAACAAGCGTTCCAGCAGATCTTGGGGATTCGGGCCGACGAATCGATGGTTGGGTCCAGCAAGCAGGCGATGGAGCGATGGCGGAGTTTGCCTGAGAGTGGGATAGGCCAAGGCTCATCGATCCCCGATCGGATCATGCCCGATCGGATCATGCCCGATCGGATCATGTTGGTATGGTCGCTGCTGAACCACAACGACTTTGTCACCCTGCGCTGATTGGTTAGATGAATGGCTCCGTTTGCGACCTCCCGTGGGATAGGCTTCCAGCCTGTCCTGCGATTTGTCACATCAGGTGCCCTCTGTGGGATAGGCTTCCAGCCATTTTATACACCACAAGTTCATCTTGCTATCGAACCGATAAAGTGCGATTGATAGCTTTTTTAGCGATCGCATGGATGGTGGCAAACGGTTGTCTTATGACTACCCCGTCTGCCTATAATAGAATTTAGACAGCGTGGGATAGGCTTCCGGCCTGTCCGCCTTTGAAAGAGATTAGCACAGTAACCACTAACGGGAACACTATTGGCTGGAAGCCAATCCCACGGGGGTAAAATGAACGGGATTTTTAGACGGCGGCATCTGCCGCATTGGGATGTGGAGGGGCATCCGGTTTTTATCACCGCGTGTTTGTAAGGGAGTATTTCTGCGGCTGGATTAACGCAAATACGCGAGTTTCGAGAGCAACTCGAGGAGAGACCAAAACCCACACACTTGACTGATGACGAGTGGGACCACCAGAAACACAAACTGCTGTTCGCGCAGGTCGATCAGTTGCTTGATGGACGCAGCCCTGTAACGCACCTTTCCGATGAGCGCCAAGCTGAGATTGTTCAGAATGCGTTCCTACATTTTGCAAACGAGCGGTACAAATTGCTCGCGTTCGTTGTCATGCCGAGCCATCACCATTGGTTGTTCGTGCCCGACGAGGCTTGGGCGATCAACGCCGTTGATCGCTCGCGTGACAGCGAAGGTCGCGGTCGGACTCCTCGTGAAATCATCTCGCACAGCATCCAAAGCTATACTGCCACAATGTGTAATCGAGTCCGAGGCGCGTCTGGGGCTTATTGGCAAACGGAGACATTCGATCATTGGGTTCGCGACGATTCTGAAATGCTTCGCATCATCGAGTACATCGAACAGAATCCGGTCAAAGCGAATCTAGTGAATAGCCCCGAAGAGTGGCGGTGGTCCTCCGCGCGTTTGCGCGTTGAAACTGGCGTTGCACGCGGTCAAGCACTAGGCGTGGGATAGGCTTCCAGCCTGTCCTCTTCTTCATGACGTTGGTTCGGAGATGCTCATGATTGCCATCCTTTTTCTGCTCAAGCCGGACAGGCTGGAAGCCTATCCCACGTTCGCGATGGTGGGTAAGACCTCGGTTAGCATAAGCCGCTTGGCATCTTGCTCCTGGCCGTACAAAACGACAACATCGCCTGGCTCAATGGTATCCCCAGGTCCGGGGATACCCGGCAATAATTCATCGTTGCGGCGGATCGCCAGCACGATCACTCCCAAGTCCCATGGCCGGGATTCCCTGAGCTCCTTTCCGACCAGCGGATTTGCCGATTCGATCAAATACTCTGAAACGACGTAGCCGTGTTCAACCCTCAGCAGCAGTTCGTAATCCAGCGCCCGCACCAAGCCCGCCTGAGTCAGCGAGTAGGAGATGATGTGATCGAGCGTTTTTCGAATAAAGTCCAAGCGGCTCATGGCGGTGATCGCCAAAGCGATCACGACGGCTGCGAGGATAACCATCAGTGATCCGATGGTATTGCTCCCTTGGACGAACGTGGCAACCATGGTGGCAAGGGCTGAGGTCAGGCCGATGTTACCGACGAGAATCAAATCTCGGATAATGCGGCGTCGGACGGGATGGTTCACAACCAACTCGGCTTCTTTGGTCGTAAACCCTACTCCGAAAAAAGCCGAATAACTTTGGAAGCTGGCCGTATCGAAACTCAGACCGGTCATCATCAGAGCCGTCGTGGCTACTTTGATCGCGAGCAAGGAGAAAAGAGCGATAACGATCAAGGTAACAATCGCAGTCATCCGTCCGTTGGACCTTATTGAAATGGCTCTTGTGGAGAATTTGTGGGCAAAAGATCTTTGTAACGGAGGGTTTTTTAGGCTGTTTGGATCTCGCACCTTTATTTAACCACGGAATACGCAGAATACACGGAAGGGTAGCAAAGATTCTGGTGGGTCTTATTTCCGTGTGTTCTGTGTGTTCCGTGGTTAACTGGTCTTCGGCGGTAAGAGCCATTACCGCAAGATCTCGATCCAAAAAGAAACGCTCAACGCGAACAACGATCACTTATTTTTGCCCACCATCGTGCCTTCGAATTGGATCCTCGGGTCGGTCACCTTGACCAACTCGCCGAGTTCATAGACGTTCTGGTAGCCATAGCCGTATAGGTTGATGTAGGTCGGGACATTGAGCGCCAGTTGGACCGGTTTTTCTTGCGATGCAACTTGGGAGCCCAAGCCGCGATTGCTGCTTGGCCGAGCCGGCGCGGACTTCGATGCGAAATCGATCTGGTTGCCGTCGAAGTTGTTGTTGCAATAGATCAAGACCGTGGTCTCAGGAGTGGGGATCACACCCGCAAGGTTGGCTTGGGTAAAGTCGGTAAAACTCAAGTGCTTGGCACCTTGGATGTGAATCCGCTCATAGCGAAACGCAGATCGTGTATCGAGAACCATCACGTTGGGCTGTTTGCTCATCTGAAGGAACTGATCCAAGCTCAAGATGCGGGCGCTGCGATGCGGTTCGACCTCGGCAACAAGCTCCTTGAAGTCTTCGTAGCTGACCCGGGCCTTGGGGTATTCACCCGCGGTTTGACTGGGTAACTGGAAGGGGATTGGCAGATCGGCCGTCTGAGCTCCGAAGAGGACTTGGGCACCCGAGGTTGGACCACCGGTGGCGGCGCCGAGCGGGAACTCACTGATGGGTGGGGCGACAGGCGAAGCCGGTGGGATCAGACCTGCCGGGGGCTGCGTCGCGGGCGGGAATCCCGCCGGCGACGAATAGATCGGGTTCGCCGGTTGCGGTGGTGGGAAGCTCGCTGGAGCGTTCCCAACAGGAGTCCAAGCAGGTGGTATTGCAGGAGGTATTGCAGGAAGGGCATAGCCCGATGGGAACGGTTGGCCGTCGGACTCCCAACCGGTTCCTTCGGCCTTCTGAACCAAAGCTGCGACGCGATCGGTGACGATCTTGTCCTTGATGGCCTCGCGTTTTTCGATCCGTTTCTTTTTCTGAGCCAACAGCGCTTCGAGCGTCTTGATTTCCTGCTGCTGCATGCTGTGGGTTTGATCAAACTGTTTTTGGACCAGTTGGGTGATCCTCTCGACAATCTGTTTCTTGCGCTCCTCGTCTTGGGAGGCTTGGTATTCCGCGAGCAAACCATTCATGAGCATCGAGACGGGTGGCTCGGACGCCGGATAGTGAGCCGGCATAGGATAAGCCCCCATAGGATAAGCCGGAGTAGGGTAAGCCGGCGGCAGTGGGGGGCTTAGCGCCGGCAGAGTGTTAGAAGGCATAGCGTTAGCAGGCAGCGAGTTAGCAGGCAAGCTGCCTTGGGCTAGCAACGCGGAGCTCGTTGCCAAACCCGGGATCGAGAAACCCAAAAATGCCAATGCGATCCGAATTCCAAAGTGAGGATATTTCATCTGCGTGCGACCTTAAGACGAGGACATTTTCGATCGATACGGAATTCGATGGTAGCAGATTGGATCGACCGATCCAAGTCTGCTACGTCGCCTTTGACGCTCGGGGCCTTTAGCGTCTGATGACGAATTGCCGAAATTCGCCGGTAGCTTCGCTTTGAAATCGATCGAGTTTCTGGATATGGCCCGGGGCGATTTCCATGAGTCGCTCCAAAAAAGCATCGAGCGCTTCCAAGGGGCCTTCGACCACGATCCTTACGCGTCCATCGTCAAGATTTTCGACAAGCCCACCGATAGGGTATTGTCTAGCAAGGTCGCCGACGGTGTAGCGCATGCCGACTCCCTGAACACGCCCGCTGAGGAAACAGGTCAATCGTTGCATGGATCACCGCCGGAAAACGAAACGAGCCGACAAACCATCGTTTGCCGGCTTCGTTGAAAATCTCGAAATCAAAGCGTAGCAGCAGGCTACTTCTTCTTTTTCTTCTTGTCGTCGGCTTCGTCTTCCTTCTTGACCTTCTTCTTTTTCTTCAAAGAGATCTTGGGAACACGGACTTTGGCCATTCCCATGACGACCGAATTTTCGGACCACTTGTCGAGGTCTTGGAGACGCTTGATGCGCTCGGCTCGGGTCATCACGTTGCGGCTTTTGATACCGCCGGCTCGAACTTTCAAGCTTTTATCTAAGGTCATTTTGGTTCACAACGGTGGAAAAATTGCCGATCTGGCAGAAACCATAGGGCGAAAAGCTTATCTTTGGATCGGTTTCCTTTCAAGCCAACTTTGGGCTATATTTTCGGTTTTGGACGTTGCTTTATCGCTTTAAGTTGGAAAACTTGGTCGGTTTGCAGGCATATCCCAGGGTTCCGAGCTCTTTTTCAGCCTTTTGATTCAGGATTTATGCACCATGAGCAGCCATTCTAAGCGGTCCGGAGCGATCCGCACGGGCCTCGTCGCCTTGCTGCTCGTGCCGATTCTCCTGGCCATTTGGGGCGTTTCTTACCTTTGGGTCGAGCGTTCCTCGCGCGAGTTGATCTATAGGAAAAACGCATCGGCCCAAGGAATCTCGCGACTTGAAGCTTGGGCACCACTGATGTTCTATCCCTCCCGATGGACTTGGCTCAAAGCCGAAGCCTATCGAAAACTAGGGGATCGGCCCAGGGTCAGTCGGCTCGTCGACGAGATGGCCGCAAAAGGGCTAACGAATGCAAGAGCATCGAGCCCACTTTGGCTCTTGGAATCGGCCGCAGGCATGCCCAGTAAAGTCAAAGACAACCTCGGACCGCTGCTGCTGGTCTACAAATCCGACGGCGGAGAGGTCTTGGCCTCCTTGGTCCAAGGATTCCTTAACCAGGGTGATCACCCAAGCGCTAGCCAGGCGCTAAGGCTTTGGAATGAGCTCTACGAGCAAGATCCCAAAGCAGCCTTCTGGCAAGGAGTCTACAGCACCATAAGCTATGACTTGGACACCGCTTTGGAGTCGTTTCAAAGAGCGATCGAACTCGACCCGCAAGACCCTCGGGCACGCCAGGAGCTCGCCGAAGTCTATCTCGAAAAAGCGAATTTCGAAGAGGCCCGCGCGATGTTCGAATGGCTCATGAAAAACGACCACGAAACCCCCGAAGTGATCACCGGCTATGCCCGTTCGCTCTTGAACCTAGGGCTCACCGACGAGGCCTCTTTGGAATTGAAAAAACTGGCCGATGTTTCCAAGCTTCCAAGTCCCGAGTTGGCTTTGGTGTGCGAAACGAACCTCGAAGCAGGCCAAGCCGAGCTTGCCAGCCAACAGGCGACGATGCTTCTGAAACGTTGGCCCAACGCATTGCCTTATTTGCAACTCAAAGCCCGAAGTTTAGCCAAACTTGGAGAAACCTCCGAAAGCGAAAAGTATTTCGCACAGGCAGCCGAGAGCCAAAACAAACGTCCGCAGATCGACCAGATGATCGAGCGGATGGCTACCGACTCGGCCAACCAGGAACTCCGTCGCGATATGGGCAAGATGATGATGGATTACCTCGACCCGGCCGGCGGTGTGGGCTACATCCAAATCGCATCGCGCTCCAATCCATTCGATATCCAATCCCAGGAACTCCTGGTTGGCTATTACGAGAAAGAAGGGGATTTGCAAGCCGCCCAAAACCATCGCCGAATGATCCGACAGATTGAGCAAGCGGTACTGAACTCGATGGAGATGTCCGACCAACCACCGGTCGCCTCACCCCAACCACCGGCGGCTCTACCCCAACCCTAGGACGCTCGGACTATGCACTCGCCAAAAGGCTCTTGGGTTTGGCTACCGACAACAGCGGTCCTGTCGGCAATACTGATACTTACAAGTTGCTCGGGGCCCAAGCCCGAGTCGAGCCGCATGAGCGAACAGCCCGACGCGACCGCATCGACTCAAAAACGGGGTTTACCCGCCGGTCCCAATTCGCCCGCCAGCCCCAATTCGCCCGCCAGCCCCAATTCACGCGGCGGCCCGAATTCACACGGCGGAACAGGCACAGGAGCCCAAGACCATCGGATGCAGTTTTCCAGCGTCGGAGCAGAAGCTGGCATCGATTTCCGCTACCAAAATGGGGAGGCACTTTGGCTCGTTGCCATGATCGAATCCAATGGCGGCGGGGTAGGCTGGATCGACTTGGACCGCGATGGCCGTTGGGATCTATTCATGCCAGGGGGCGGACAGCTTACATCGCAACGCGAGCCCATCATGGTCGCAAACGGATTTTTTAGGCAAACGACCCAGCAACGCTTTGAGTCCGTAGCGAAGCAAGCTGGAGTCCAAGACGGAGTCTGTTATTCTTTTGGAGTGGCTGTCGGGGATTACGATGCTGATGGTTTTTCGGACTTGTTCGTCACCGGCTATGGGGGCCAACAATTGCTCCGAAATCTCGGGGACGGAACCTTTGAAGATGCTACGGCCTTGTCGGGTTTCTCGCACCGTGGATGGAGCTCCTCGGCCGCTTGGTTCGATGCCGAAAACGATGGCGACCTCGATTTATACATCGCCCACTACGGGATTTGGAGTCCCGAGACGGACAAACGATGCAGCAATGGCTCAGGAGAGCTCGACCGCTGCGCCCCGGCCGACTATGTCGGCGAGTCCGATGAACTGTGGATCAATCAAGGAGACGGACGGTTCGAAGACCGTTCGGAATACTTCAAAACGTTTTCCTATCGAGGAATCGGCGTGATCGCTTGCGATTTCGACCACGATGGGGATACCGATTTGTATGTCTCGAACGATGAGGACCCAAATGTCCTTTTCGATAATCAACACGAAAAAAAACTCGATGGGCAAGTCCCCTGGCAGTTCAAAGAGGTAGGGGCCACCTCAGGCACGGCACTTGGCTCTCGGTCGATCGTCGATGGGAGCATGGGATTGGCGTTGGGCGATTTCGACGGCAATCTCAAACCGGATCTGCTGGTGACCAACTATCAAAACGAATATTGCGAACTTTATCTCAATCAAGGCAAGCAGTACTTCACGCTCGGCACACGGTCCTCAGGGCTCATGGCATTGGGGCAAGCGGTCGTCGGATGGGGGACGGCCTTCGGGGACCTAGACCTCGATGGGGACGAGGACCTCTTAGTGATCGCAGGACACACCAGTCGCAAGCCGATCAAGAGCAGCAATCTTCAAAAGCCTTATTTGCTCGAGAACAAAGACCGCAAGCGGTTGGTCTCCTGTGGTGAATCGACGGGTGAATTCTTCCGTCAGGTCCATGCAGGCCGGGGTATGGCGATTGCCGATTACGACAACGATGGGGACATAGACTTTGCCGTCAGCATGATCGAACAGCAGATGGAGCTGTTGAGAAACGACACGCCTACGGGAAATTACTTAATAGTCGACTTGATAGGACTCCGTTCCAACCGCGATGCGATTGGAGCATGGATCGAACTGGAGTTAAAAGAAGGCTCGCTCGGGGGTGCCAATGGGCTAGAGCCAAGCGACTCTGGACGAAGGTTGTTAAGGCATCGTTTTGGAGGAGGATCCTATGCATCCTCGCATGCGAGCAGTTTGCATCTGGGGCTTGGGAATGCCGGGGGGATCAAACAACTGACAGTGCATTGGCCCGGAGGTAAAATCGAATCTCTCAGGGATCTACTCCCCAACCAACGCATCACCGTGATAGAATCGTCGCAGTGAGCATTCTTGTTGCGATTGCCGATTCACCCCCAAATTGTTTTTCGTCCAGACCCATGACCGATAAAGTATCCAATCAATTGCCGACCCAAGATGTACCGGCCGCGTCGTATCCTTTTTTTACCCAACTTGCCCGTACGATCAATTCCGGCCAGTCCCGATCGACCATTCTCTCCGGGAGTATCTACGATCTGTACTACGACGGTCGAGAGTATGTGCCTCTGATCCCGTTTTTGCTCAACAAGACCAAGGTTCCGGGGCTGATCCAGGTCGTCTACGAGCTCAATGGACCGATCCGGATCGCCGAAGAAGATCGCTCCAAACTTCGTGAAGCTTGGGCGGCTTGGAAAAACGGCGTCGGAATCGACACGGTAGCCACACGTGAGGTTCTTCAGGACGGGAGCAAGTTCGATCTGCGTCGCAAGGAGTTCGATCAGTACCTTCGCGATGCGATTGGAAACTCGACGCAAGCTTTGGAATTCCTCCGGCAATTGACCATCTGTTCGAGGGCCTGCCTCAAAGAAAATCTGCTGATCGTCATCGAAGGGACGGACATCCTGCTACCCGCGGGCGACGGGGATGTATCCAAGATGAACGACGCGCAATTGCGCCGCATCACGATCGTGACCGATTGGTTTGGTGACCCTGCATTTTTCAACGGCAAGGACAACGTATTGCTGTTGGCGGAATCTCGAAGTTTGATTCACCAACGAGTCTCGAGGCTTCCTCAGGTCCTCTCCGTCGAGGTTCCTTCTCCCGATCTTGCATCCCGAAGGCACTATGCGCAGTGGCATGCCGCAAGCAGTGGAAATCGGCATGTGATCGATACGCTCGACTCGGTGGCCGAGGCGACCGCAGGTCTTTCGTTGCATGCGATGCGCCAGTTGCTTCTGGCTTCGGATTACTCCAAGCAACCGATTCAGCGACAGGATACGACCTTGCAGGTCGAGCAGTTCATCCAATCGCAATTGGGCGACGATGTCGTGGAGTTTAAGAAACCGATCCAAACGCTCAAAGACGTGATCGGATTTTCCAAGCTCAAAGATTTCCTCCGAGATTACCTGATACCCCGCATGAAGCTCCCCGACGATCGAGCCTTGCCAGGGGCGGCGATCGCTGGTCCCATCGGCGGTGGCAAGACGTTTATCTTCGAGGCCGTGGCTGCGGAACTCGATATGCCCGTGCTGGTCCTTAAGAACATTCGCAGCCAGTGGTTCGGCCAAACCGATGTGATCTTCGAACGGCTCCGCCGGGTGCTCGAGGCCCTCGAGAAAGTCGTCATCTTCGTCGATGAGGCCGATACGCAGTTTGGAAGTGTTGGCGAAGGGGCCCATGAGACCGAGCGCCGACTGACCGGGAAAATCCAGGGCATGATGAGCGACCCGAAACTTCGAGGGAAAGTCATCTGGCTGCTGATGACTGCCCGCATCCACTTGCTCTCGCCAGACATCCGACGTCCAGGCCGTGTCGGGGACTTGATCATCCCGATCTTGGATCCCATCGGCGAAGATCGCCTCGAGTTCATCCGCTGGATGCTCGGTCCGACAAAGCTAGCTACCGACGAATTGGTCCAATGGCTCGACCAAGAGGGGCTCGAGGAAGACTACTCTTCGGCGGCCTACGCGGCCTTGCGCAGTCAGTTCAAGGCTGTTCCGCCCAAAAACGCCGAGGAGTTAAAGATCATTGTCCGAGATTTTTTGCAGCCAGCGATCAAACAAACGCGGCGTTACCAGACCTTGCAAGCCCTCATCAACTGCACGCGTCGCTCGCTTTTGCCCGATCCAGACATTTCCGATTCGCAGCGCGCCCAGATGGAAGAGGAAATCCGCCTATTAGAATCGATGGGGATTCGATAAGCGAAAATGGCGATCAAGTAGCCAACACCCGTTTTGCAATTCCTTGTACCAGGAGCATGCTATGCCACACGCCTTACGATTCCAACCACTGGCTCTTGTTCTTTGCCTCGCCACGGCGTTGGGGCTTGGGCAATCGGCTTTGGCCCAAGAGCTTTTTTCCAAATTGGTCGGGCCGGTCCAAGTCGGCGCTGTAGCCAACGGACCTAAGGCGAGCAACAAAACCGTTGAAGTCCCCTACATCTTTTGGGGTGGCGACATCGCCACCTTCCTTGCCAACGGGGATCTCAAGACAGGCCAAGGCTCGACCTATCAGCAGATGGGCTTGGACATGCAATTGGTCCCTGGGGACGATTTTGTTGGCCAAGTGCGAAACTACTTGTCGGGCAAATCCCCGATGCTCCGCGGCACGATGCACATGATCGGCCTTGCGGGTGAAGTCCTCGGAGCAGACCCCAGAACCAAACCGGTCATCATCTTGCAACTCTCCTGGAGTGCAGGGGATCACATCGTTGCAAAGAAAGGGGTCAAGAACCTCAATGACCTCAAGGGCAAAAAGATCGCCTGCCAGCAAGGTGGTCCCCACGTCGGCCTCCTCTACGATTCCTTGGCGGCGGCCGGACTGAATCGCGAAGATGTCGAAATCGTCTGGACCAAGGACATCACTGGACCAGACGGACCGGCGACCGCCTTCAAGAACGACCCAAGCCTCGACGCTTGCTGCGTGGTTACTCCGGACATGATCGGACTGACGAGCGGACTCGATGGTGTCGGTACCGGCGCCGAAGGAACCGTCGAAGGAGCCCATGTGGTCAACAGCACCGTTCAAATGAGCCGCTCGATCGCCGACGTTTATGCCGTTCGAAGCGACTGGTACGAGGCCAACCGAGACTGGGTCGAAAAATTCGTCGCTGGAAACCTCAAGGCCACCGAGCAAATCGTCGCGATGCGCAAGGCGTATGGCGAGAGTGGCAAAATGACCAAGGAATATGAAAAGATCCTCACGACCTCGCAGAGAATTTTTGGCAAAGAAGTTCTACCGACGCTCGAAGGCGATGTGCACGGTCTGCTGCTCGACTGCGGATTCGTCGGGTTGCCCGGACAGATCGCATTCTTCA
>Ga0315905_10002140_pt1 | contig 20848 bp, 15 predicted proteins | sample LakEriMetagenome_5_FD_203522 | JGI IMG/M metagenome (GOLD analysis project Ga0315905, IMG submission 203522) | Freshwater fungal communities from buoy surface, Lake Erie, Ohio, United States - Buoy 4 MA121 | ecosystem: Environmental > Aquatic > Freshwater > Lake | place: USA: Lake Erie, Ohio...
GACCGTCGGTCGTGTGCAAACGCCGACACTTTCCATCGTTGTCGAGCGCGAAGAAAAAATCAAACGATTCGTGTCCAGGGATTACTGGGAAGTCCACGCGGAATTCGTTTGTGCTGCGGGCGTGTATGAAGGGCGCTGGTTAGACACCAAATTCAAAAAAGATGAAGCCGATCCTGAAAAACGCGCAGAACGCTTGTGGAGCACAGCAGCTGCCGACTCTATCGTCGCCGCATGTCGAGGCAAGACAGGCGTCGTCACCGAAGAGTCACGGCCCAGCACATCGATGGCGCCGGCATTGTTTGACCTGACCAGCCTGCAGCGTGAGGCCAATGCCCGCTTTGGTTTTTCGGCCAAAAATACGCTAGGTCTGGCACAGGCACTATACGAACGGCACAAAGTGCTGACCTATCCTCGTACCGATTCACGTCATCTGCCTGAAGATTATCTGCCCACAGTGACCGAGACCCTCGAGACGCTGAGTGAAAGCAATAATTACTATCCATTTGCCGCGCAGATTCTCAACAGCAAATGGGTAAAGCCGAACAAACGGATTTTCGACAACACGAAAATCAGCGATCACTTCGCGATCATTCCGACCACGCAAGCGCCGAAAAACCTCTCCGAGCCCGAGCAAAAACTCTACGATCTTGTGACCCGTCGATTCATGGCTGTGTTCTTTCCTGCCGCAGAATATCTGATCACAACGCGCTTCACCGAGGTCTCCGGTCATCAGTTTAAAACCGAAGGAAAAATTCTCACCACGCCTGGCTGGCTGACGGTATACGGCAAGGAGGCGATCGAGCCGAACAAAGATGCGAAAGACGGCGAAACCACTGGCACATTGGTACCTGTGGCCAAAGACGAGAAAGTGAAATCCGATAAAGTCGAACCACAAAGTCTCGTCACCAAGCCACCGGCTCGCTATTCCGAAGCAACCTTGCTCTCCGCCATGGAAGGCGCTGGCAAACTGGTTGATGATGAAGAACTACGTGATGCCATGGCAGGCAAAGGTCTGGGTACACCTGCCACACGCGCAGCAACCATTGAAGGTCTGCTGAATGAAAGATATCTGGTGCGCGAAGCACGCGAACTGATTCCGACAGCCAAGGCATTCCAGCTCATGACCTTGCTACGCGGTCTGGGTGTGTCTGAACTCACCGCGCCCGAGTTGACGGGTGGATGGGAATTCAAGCTCGCGCAAATGGAACGCGGCAAAATCAGTCGCGAAGAGTTCATGCGCGAAATTGCGCAAATGACGCAGATCATCGTCAAGCGTGCGAAAGAATACGACAACGACACCATCCCCGGTGACTACGCAACGCTCAAGACACCCTGCCCGAACTGCCGCAGCGTGGTGAAAGAAAACTATCGTCGCTTCGCGTGCACGAAATGTGAATTCTCTATCAGCAAAATTCCGGGGGGACGTCAGTTCGAAGTCGCGGAGGTAGAAGAACTGCTGACGGAGCGCACCATCGGCCCGCTGCAGGGTTTCCGTTCGAAAATGGGTCGTCCTTTTGCTGCGATACTCAAGATATCGCGTGACGAGGAAATTCAAAACTACAAGCTGGAATTCGATTTTGGCCAGAGCGCTGCGGATGATGAAAATGCCGAGCCGGTCGATCTCAGCGGCCTGACCTCACTGGGCGCTTGCCCGAAATGCAGCAGCGGCGTGTATGAGGTGGGACTCGCCTACTTCTGTGAAAAAACGCTGGCCAAGCCGAAGGCCTGTGACTTCCGCAGCGGCCGCATTATCTTGCAGCAGGAAATTCTGCCCGAGCAGATGGTCAAATTGCTCAACGAAGGACGCACGGATCTGCTGCCAGGTTTTGTGTCGCAACGCACGCGCCGACCTTTCAAGGCCTATCTGGCCAAGGGTAAGGATGGTAAGGTAAGTTTTGAATTCGAGCCGCGCAAAGGCAAGCCCGGTGCGAAAGAAGCCGGTGCAGAAGACGGCGATAACGAAGCCTCCTCGACGCCGGCAAAAAAGGCCGCGAAAAAGACGGCTGCAAAAACTCCGGTAAAAACTCCGGTAAAAACTCCGGTAAAAGCTGCGCCGAAAAAAGTGGTCGCCAAAAAAGCCGTAGCTAAAAAAGCAGTCGCTAAAAAAGTCGTTGCGAAAAAAGCGGTGGCAAAAAAAGCCGTGGCTAAAAAATCCAGCGCAAAAAAAACGGTCTGAAATTCTAAAACCGCGCCGTAAATTCAATCGGCCTGTCTGATCGGCATCACGCAAGGCAACTCGCCTTGCGTGAACTCAATGTCGCCCGCAATATCCCGAACTTTTTCTATCCATTCTGCTTCTACTGATTGCATGTTCATGCAGTCTTCCAGTACGTCGTCTTTATACGTACTGCCTTCTTATTTTTGCGGGAGCAACTTATGACCAAATGGATGATACCCATGGCTTGCGCCGTGCTATTGAGCGCGTGTGCTGGAACAACGGGCGGCAGTTCAGGTGAAATGAAAGAGAACAGCTCGGGAGCAGGCACGAGCAGCAGCTCGGGTACATCAGGCGGTAGCGCGGACACCGTACCTTCCTCTGACTACAGCGGTGGCAGCTCGAGCGGCGGCGGATCCTCTTCCGTGACGCCTTCGGGCCCAGGCATGGGTGGCAGCGGCACAGAAACTCCCACCACACCCATTCCCACACCAAGTACAACACCAGCACCCACCACCATCCCCGGCCCAGGTCAGTAATCACAGACACAACCGGCATGCATGCACGTTAAGACATGCCGGTTGTGTGGTTACTTGTGTGCTTGCGGCATACGTTACACTCTCGGACCGCTTCCGCTTCGCTGTCCGATATGCTCAATACCTCCGCAGCGCCAAAACTCTCTACCGTATTGATTGCCAGCGGCATCATTGTTTCGCTGGCGATGGGCGTTCGACATGGCTTTGGTTTTTGGCTGCAGCCGATGTCGCTGCAGCATGGCTGGACGCGCGAAACTTTCTCACTTGCCATGGCGGGTCAGAACCTGATGTGGGGTGTCTTCGGTCCGCTTGCAGGGATCGCTGCTGACCGACTTGGCGCGGCACGCGTCGTTGTCGCTGGTGCGCTCTTGTACATGGCTGGGCTGCTGTGGATGGCGTTGATCGATCAGGCTGGCCTCTTTGTTATAGGCTCAGGGTTGCTGATGGGTGGCGCGCTATCCTGTACCGCTTTCGGCGCGTTGTCGGGCATCGTGGGGCGCGCGGCATCGCCAGCTAAACGCTCATGGGCCTTCGGGATATTGGGTGCTGCAGGTTCATTCGGCCAGTTTGCGATGGTGCCAGTAGAGCAGCAAATGATTGCTGCGACCGATTGGCAGCAGGCGCTATTCATGCTGGCCGCACTCATTGTGCTGGCCATGATCCCGCTGGCCTGGCTGCTACGCGAACCTACAACACCGGCACCCGCAACAACGCAGCAGCAAAGCATTCTGGAAGCGACTCGCGAAGCATTTTCTTATCGGCCGTTTCAATTGCTGATGTGCGGCTACTTCGTTTGTGGCTTTCAGGTGGTGTTCATCGGCATGCATCTGCCTGCGTACCTGCGCGACAAGGGGATTGATGATCCCATGGTGGCTGTGATGGCGCTCGCGCTCATCGGGCTATTCAACATCTTTGGCTCTTTCTATGCAGGCAAGCTAGGCGATGTACTCCCCAAACGCTATCTTTTATCAGGGATTTATTTCGCCCGGGTGGTCATCATCACACTCTTTTTACTCGCGCCGCTGTCTCCGATATCCGTGTATCTTTTCGCTGCGGGGATGGGTTTCCTGTGGCTCTCGACGGTACCGCTGACTAACGGTGTCATTGCTAGTATTTTTGGGATGCGTTATCTGTCCATGCTGTCGGGATTCGTCTTCCTCTCGCATCAGATCGGCAGCTTTCTCGGTGTGTGGATGGGCGGTTATCTGTACACAATCGATGGCAAATACAACACGGTATGGATGGTCACAATTGTGCTGGGCGCGTTTGCCGGATTGGTGAACCTGCCGATCAGGGAAGGCGCGATCGTGCGTGCGCAAACGGCGGCAGCATGATGCGATCGCGCTGGACTCGGGCTATGCTGCTCTTGCTGAGCGCTGCTTTGGTCGCCCTGATTTTTTCTGCTTATCTGCGACCTGCATTCATGCTAGACCTCGCTAACCGCTTGTTACTTTGCATGTGATGTAATGAAGACACACGACACCCTTTCCCGTCCCGCAGTGCAATCCCTGGTCGCCTCGCGTATACGCGAAGTCGCCAATGCGGGTTTGGGTCGCACGGATGTACTACCGTTCTGGTTTGGCGAACCCGACGAAGTCACGCCTGATTTTATTCGCGAAGCGGCCAAGTCGGCGCTGAATACGGGTGACACGTTTTACACACAAAATCTCGGTATACCTGCACTGCGCGAGGCGCTCGCTCACTATGCTTCAGAGCTGCATCAGCCGGTGACTGCGGAGCACATCGCCGTCACCTCTTCGGGTGTTTCTGCACTGATGCTGGTGGCGCAGCTTTTGCTCAATCCTGGTGACCGGGTCGTCATCGTCACGCCGCTGTGGCCCAATCTGATCGAGATACCCAAGATTTTAGGCGCTGAGGTAATTTCCGTGCCCTTGCGGCTATCGACACAGCGCGCCGACCCGATCTGGGAACTCGACCTTGATCAGCTACTGGATGCGCTGACACCCGACACGAAAGCGCTGCTGATCAACTCGCCCAACAACCCCACTGGCTGGACCATGCAGCGAGCTCAGCAGCAGATCGTTCTCGATCACTGTCGCAAGCATGGCATCTGGCTACTGGCCGACGATGTGTATGAGCGGCTGATCTACGACGTCCCGGTTGGCACTCGCGCCTGTGCGCCATCGTTTCTTGATATCGCTGACATCAATGAACGCGTGGTCTCGACCAACAGCTTTTCAAAATCCTGGTTGATGACCGGTTGGCGATTGGGCTGGATGCAAGTACCCAGCTCGCTGATGGCTGATCTGAGCAAACTAATTGAGTACAACACCTCGTGTGCACCCGGCTTTGTGCAACAGGCGGGCATCGTTGCCGTCGAGCGCGGAGAAGAGATCGTCGCGCATTCCATCGCCCGCTACACCGAAGCACGTAACTATCTGTATGAGCAGTTATCAAGACCCGTTTTCCGTGACGCAGGTATCGTCGCTCCGCGCCCTGCGGGTGCGATGTATCTGTTCTTCCGTATCAAGGGTGAAACGGATTCACTCGCTTTGTGCAAGCAACTGGTGAGTGAGGCCGGACTGGGTCTAGCGCCCGGAAGTGCGTTCGGACCCGAAGGCGAGGGCGCTATCCGCTGGTGTTTTGCGAGTGGCATTGAACGTCTGTCACTTGGCGTACAACGACTGGAAAATTTCATCAGCAAACGCTGAGTACGGCCGCCAGTATCAAGCCAGACATTTTTCTCATCTGCGACTGCGGCATAATAGTTGGCTCATTGCAGCCCCATACATAACAAGACGCGATCTCGGGAGACCTCATGTCAAAGCGCATCAAAACGGCTATTTCCGGCAGCTTGCCTAAACCGGCCTGGCTGGCTGAGCCCGAAAAACTCTGGGCGCCCTGGCAATTGCAGGGTGAAGCATTGGCACAGGCAAAGACCGATGCCATGCGACTGGCCGTGGATGATCAGCTACGCTCGGGCATTACGGTGATTGGTGATGGGGAGCAGACACGTCAGCATTTTGTGACGACCTTCATCGATCATTTGGGTGGGGTGGATTTCGTCAATCGCAAAACGGTGCGGATCCGAAACCGTTATGACGCTGAAGTACCCGTCGTTGTCGATAAAGTCACTCGCACCCGCTCCGTCTTCGTGGAAGATGCCAAGCGCTTGCGCGCGCTCACACAGGGGCCTATCAAATTTACGCTGCCTGGGCCGATGACAATGATCGACACGCTGTATGACAATTACTACAAGAGCCGTGAAAAACTGGCCTGGGCGTTTGCCGAGATTCTGAATGAAGAAGCAAAAGAACTCGCGGCTGTAGGCGTTGATGTGGTGCAGTTTGATGAGCCGGCATTTAATGTATTTTTTGATGAAGTGCGTGACTGGGGCGTTAAAACACTGGAACGCGCCGCACAAGACTTGTCATGCAAATCAGCAGTCCATATTTGCTACGGCTATGGCATTGAAGCGAATATCAAATGGAAACAGGGCTTGGGTGAAGAGTGGCGGCAGTATGAACATGTCTTCCCGCTATTGGCAAAGAGCCACATTGATCAGGTGAGTCTGGAATGCCAAAACTCGCGTGTGCCTATGGAATTTATCGAGATGCTCAGAGGTAAAGACGTGCTGGTGGGCGCGATCGATGTCGGCACCCATCAGGTTGAGACACCCGAAGCCGTTGCGAATGTGCTGCGCAACGCGCTGCAGTATGCTGATGTGGAACACATACAAGGCTGTACCAATTGCGGTCTGGTCACCATGCCACGGGACGTGGCAACCGCCAAGCTGCGTGCACTGGCAGCTGGTGCGGATTTGTTGAGCAAGGAATTGGGACTTGACTGATCGAGTTGCCGGCGGCGTTGGCCGCCAGGACTGGTGCGGAGTGATCAACGGTACAATAGTGCGATGGACTTGACACTGAACGAATTAGAATCCGCCATCAACTACTGGCGAAGAATGCGCCCCTCCTCTGGCGAGGAGCGCGCACTTTCGCTCGAAGTGAATGCACTCGCGGACGTCTATGCGCTGATGATTTTCGAACGCGCACGCACGCGTCCTTTATCCTCGCTGAGTGATGACGCACGATCGCTAATCGACGCCTGGCGCGCAACCGCCGAAGGCAATGCCGCCTGATGACGCTGTTGTCGACGCGTCGCTAACATCTTGTTTTTCTCACTGACGGACGGAACATTGTCTTCGCCCGTTGTCTCTTGCGTCAGATCTTCTTGATCTTCATAACCGTCTGCTGACTGTATTTTCAGCCAAGCATCCAACAAGCGGCCCAGTCTCTCCGGCGAAATACGATGCGTCGCATCGGTGTTCGCATACAACCAGTCTGACAGTGCAAGAAATCTGGCGAAGGGTGCGTCGCCTAAAATGTCAGGCAAGCGTTCAGAAAAACGACCCGAGTTCGCCACCAGATCCCAATAACGCGCGAATCGCACTAGTCTTTGCATCGTATTGAAATCAATACAATCGGTTGCAAGAATCTGATACGGCGGCGCCGGGTCGAACACCATCCTATAAGCTTGCGAATGCCGGATGATGGGCGTGCCACGCAGGCGTTTGAGTATGCCGAACTGAATTTCATGCGGCTGCAAAGCGACCAGCTGATCGAAGCCGCGTGCAAAGCTGTCGATATCCTCACCCGGCAAACCTGCAATCAGATCAACATGCAAATGGGCGTGCGTATCCTCGCGCAGCCAGCGTAAATTAGCCATCGCCTTTTCATTGTTTTGCTTGCGACTGATACGGGCCTGCACCTCTGGATTGAAACTCTGTATGCCGATTTCGAATTGCAAGGCTCCCGGCGGGAATTTTCGTAGGCTGTTTTTCAGCGCATCCGGCAAATGATCCGGCACTAACTCAAAATGTGCAAAAACAGGATCATCTGGATAGGCGTGGAGCTTATCAAGGAAGAATTGCAGAACACGCAGGCTGTTGTTGATATTCAGGTTAAAAGTACGATCAACAAATTTGAAAACTCTGGCGCCTCGCGCATGCAGCGCATCGAGCTCGCGCAACAAATCATCCAGCGGAAATGGCCACGCCGTCTTGTCAAGCGCAGACAAACAAAATTCGCATTTGAACGGACAACCTCGTGAAGCTTCAACGTACACGGTACGCTGTGCGATGTCTTCGGCACTGTAATACGCGTAGGGAAAAGCGATCTGATCCATGGTCGGCTGTTCGCCCGAATGAATTTTCATCAGGGGCTTTGGACCGTTCAGTATTTCCGAGCACAAGCGGGGAAAGGTGGTATCCCCCCAACCCGTCACCACGTAATCTGCCAATTCAATAATGCGCTGGTCATTTGTCTCATGCGAGACTTCCGGACCGCCTAGCACGATGGTGATCTCCGGTGCGACGCGCTTCAACAATGCCACGATGTGCGTGAGCTCTTCGACATTCCAGATATAGACACCAAAACCGATCAGATGCGGCTGGAGCGCAAGCAGCTTTTCCACGACATCGGCGGAGCGTACGCCAATCACAAATTCCTGTATCTGTGTTTGGGACTGCAATTCGCCCATATTCGCGAGTAGATAGCGTAGTCCGAGCGAGGTATGGGAATAGCGCGCATTCAGCGTGCACAACACGATACTCATTTGTGCTGCTCTGCTTCCTGTAATTGGCGCCACATGACTTTACCCGTTGCGGACTTCGGCAATACATCAACAAATGCGACGAGACGCGGTACCTTGTACGCCGCCATCTGTTCGCGCGACCACTGGATAAGCCCTTCTGCATCGAGATGGGCACCATCTTTCAGAACTATGACGGCCTTAACGGTCTCGCCACGATAATTATCTTTTGCGGCAATGATGCAGCATTCGCGAATATCGGGGTGACGGTACATCATAGCCTCTACCTCGGCAGGCCAGACTTTGTAACCACTGGCATTGATCATGCGTTTGAGGCGATCCGTAAAAAAGAAAAAGCCTTCGTCATCCACATAACCCAGATCACCCGAACGAAAAAAAGATTTACCATCGATCTGAACAAAGGCATCACGCGTTTTTTCTTCATCACCCCAGTAGCCCTGAAAAATCTGCGGCCCGTGCATGATGATTTCACCCACCTCATTGGGCGGCAGAGTGGCGTGGGTATGCGGATCAATCACGCGGGAATCAACAGAAAATATCGGTATGCCCAGACATTGCTGCTTGAGATTCTGGATAGGATTGGAGTGCGTGGTGGCGATCGTTTCGGACAAACCATAGCCCTCCATATAGCGAAGGCCGGTGAGATCGAGCAATTTTTGCGCAATGGCGGCGGGCATCGCCGCGCCACCACCCGACACGCGTTTCAAGCTGCTGATGTCATAGTCTCCAAGCTTCGGGTTGGAGAGGAAGTCGATCATCATCGTCGGAATACTCGTCCAGCTGGTGATCCGATAACGCGTAATCCAGCGGCCGGCCAGATCACGATCCCAGCGCGGCATGATGATCAGGGTGGCGCTCATATAGATGGCTGCGTTCATGCTGATTTGCATGCCAGTCACATGAAACATAGGCAGGCACGTCAGGACCTTGTTGTCCGGCGAAGCCCCCGACCATAGCGCAGCGCTCACTACCGGGAACATCATGTTGCTGTGTGTGTGCATACAGCCTTTAGGCCGCCCGGTCGTGCCTGAGGTGTAGGGCATGCACGCCAGATCACTGGGCCCGGCCTGATGGGCTGCTGGCTGCTTTGCTGCGGCGATGGCCGAACCCCATGCAGTGAACATCGAATCGGTCGCAGACAGAGGGCCATTACGTACCCAGCCGGGCATGGGGTCATCGCTGTCGCCGATGTAATCGGCATAACGCGCAATGATCGCGTGTTCGATCAAACCCTCTGCTCTCAGCGGCTGCAGCTGAGGAAGCAGCTCCTGCGCAGACAGCGCGACTCGTGCGCCACTGTCTTCGGCGGTATGACGTAACTCATCCGTCAGCAGCATGGGATTTACCGGTACCACCACAGCGTCCGCGCGCATGATGGCGTAAAAACCGATAACGAACTGCGGGCAATTCTGCATATGCAGAAGCACCCGGTCGCCTTTTCCAATGCCACACACTTGCTGCAGATAACCCGCCAGCGCATCGACTTCGTCTTGCAGCTGACGGTAGCTGATTTCCCGACCATAAAAAATCAGCGCTGCTTTGTTCGGATATCGACGAGCGGAAATCTCGAGATTCACGTAAACGCTGGTCTCTGGCGGGTTGAGCTCATGGGGCAATCCTGCGGGCCAATGAGCGTAGTGAGCGATATTCATTCTGGTTCGCACTCGTAGACAGGTCACCAATTATAGAAGGCTGCCCGTCAATTCTCGAGAAACAGGGGAAACGTTGGCATTTTTTGCTAGCAATAGTTTTGAAATGGTAACTTCCGGTGTGGGTCGGAACTTTTTCTGCTGTGCCGCACAAAAAATACTTGACAGTCGATCGGAAGGCCGTAGAATTCGGTTTGTTGCGGCGCACAAAGCGTGTCCGCCGACCAAAATTCAACCGAATACCAAGGAGAAACACCATGTTTTCTACCGCTGACCAGTTTTCCAATGCCACCAAGGCATCCATCGATGCGCAAATTGCTGCAATGAATGATTTCGCGAACAAGACTCTGCACAGCATGGCTGAGCTGGTGGAACTGAATATCGCTACCGCCAAGGCTTCGCTGGAGCACAGCTCCGCTGCCGCGCAACAAATTCTTTCGGCAAAAGACCCGCAGGAAATACTCACCATGACATCATCACAAGCCCAGCCGAACGCTGAGAAAGTACTCGCCTACGGTCGTCATGTCGCCGGCATTGCAACGCGCGCACAAGCTGAATTCACCAAAGTCACCGAAGCTCGCATCAGCGAAACTTCACGCCACGTCAACAAGCTGATCGACGATTTTTCGAAAGCAGCACCTGCCGGCACTGAAAACGCCGTCTCCATGCTCAAAGCCAGCGTTGCGAATGCAAACGCCACTTACGAGCAAATCGTTAAAGTTGGCAAGCAGGCAGCAGAGACGATGGAAGACAGCATGAACGAAGCAAGCAAACATTTCGTCCCAGCCGGTGAAAAGCCTGCCCGGTCGAAGAAGCAGTAAACGATCGTAGTCGTCGTTACGAGTTCAGCATGGGCCGCGTCAAGCGGCCCATGTCATTTGTAGCGTGCGCAAATCGATAGCGCGACGGCTTCGGCCACACGAATGCCATCGATCGCGGCTGACATGATCCCGCCGGCATAGCCCGCGCCTTCACCCGCCGGAAAGAGACCGACGGTATTGATGCTCTGAAAATTCTCATCACGACGTATACGCACTGGCGATGAGGTACGTGTCTCGACACCGGTAAGTACCGCATCAGGCATGGCGAAGCCACGAATCTGTTTGTCAAATGCGGGCAAGGCTTCGCGAATGGCTTGAATCGCATACGCTGGCAATACCGGATCGAGGCTGCCCAATTTGACACCGGGTTGGTAAGAAGGCTTCACGGAACCCCATGTCGTTGACGGACGCGCGGCAATGAAATCACCTACTAGCTGGCCAGGCGCATCGTAATCTGCGCCCCCTATCTCGAAGGCACGCGACTCGATCGCCCTCTGAAAATCAATCCCCGCCAGCGGTCCGCCCGGATAATCCGCCGGAGTGATTCCCACGACGATGCCTGCATTCGCATTGCGCTCATTACGAGAGTACTGACTCATCCCATTGGTGACCACGCGACCCGGCTCAGATGCTGCAGCAATCACGGTACCGCCGGGGCACATACAAAAGCTGTAGACCGAGCGTCCGTTACTCGCATGATGAACCAGCTTGTAGTCCGCGGCGCCAAGAATAGGATTACCGGCATTTACGCCAAAACGCGCCCGATCAATCAGCGATTGCGGGTGTTCGATTCGAAAGCCGATGGAGAAAGGCTTGGCTTCTACATAAACGCCCGCCTCATGCACCATCTGGAACGTGTCACGCGCGCTATGACCGATGGCGAGCACGACATGATCTGCCTCTATTTTTTCGCCCGTTGACAAATGCAGCCCGCGCACTTTGCCGTCAACGATCTCCAAGCCATCGGCCTTTTGCTCGAAACGGAATTCACCACCCAGCGCAATAATACTGGCGCGCATCTGTTCGATCATTTTGACCAAACGGAAAGTACCGATATGGGGCTTGCTGACATAAAGAATTTCTGAAGGTGCATCTGCCTTGACGAATTCCTCAAGTACCTTGCGACCGTAGTGCCGCGGATCACTGACCTGGGTCCATAACTTACCGTCGGAGAAAGTGCCGGCACCCCCTTCGCCGAATTGGACGTTGGATTCAGGATGCAGTTCGCGCTTGCGCCAAAGACCAAACGTATCTTTGGTCCTCTCCCGCACCGGCTTGCCACGCTCAATGATGATCGGCCTGAATCCTGATTGCGCAAGAATGAGCGCAGCAAACAATCCGCAAGGTCCGAAGCCAATCACCACCGGACGCAAGCCCGCTCGAGCGGGTGCCTGCGCAACGAATTGGTAGCTTAAGTCAGGTGTAGGTCCGAGCTTAGGAACGCGGCGCAACAGCAGCGCAGGCTCATCGTCGACTTCAACGTCGACGGTGTAGACGAGCTGGATGGCCGATTTTTTTCGCGCATCAAAGGCACGACGAAAGATATGCAGGCCGCGCAGATGATCGGCAGCAATGCCGAGTCGGTCGAGCACGGCTTCTTTCAAAGCCTGCTCGGGATGATCAAGCGGGAGATGTACGTCGGTGAGTCGCAACATAAACGCAGGCCCGGTGGATAGTGGGCAAAACCGGCGATGCAAGTTCATCGCCGTGCGGCCAGAAGGCCACCATTTTACCCAAAGCTTCCTGTCCTGACCTGCGTAGTGCTTATTGGCGTGGGGTGCTAGCACCACCTGGGGCGCCGTCTGGGGCACCCGAGTCATACGCCCCACCCGGCTTAGCCGCTCCACTGCCAGCGCCGGATTCACCTGACGCTCCTGAAGATGCCGGCGATCCCGATGAGTCCGATTTACCCACACCACTCTGACCCTCGCTGGTTGGCTTGAGATTTTTGCGGGTATCGTTAGCCAGTTGCTGATGGGTTTCCACCGTAGCGATGATTTTGTTGGCGTAGCTCTTTAAGTCAGCATCTTCTGCCTTGCTATTGATGCGCTCAAGCAGTCGATGTGTGTCCTTCAGTGCGCGCGTGCTCTCATGGTTCATGTACTGTCGGTCGAATTTTTCTCCTGAGAGCGCTGCCAATTTTTTCTCGACTGATTGCTGCTGACGATCTATGTCGGCAGATAAACTCACCCCCTTGGACTGGGCCAGTTGTTTCAGCTCATCTTGCGCTTTCATATGGTCATCAAGCATTTTTTTGGCAAAACTTTTGACTTCATTGCTTTGGGCTTTTTCCTGCGCCAGCTTACCCAGAGCGATTTCGGCGAGATTTGCCTGAGCGAGTTGCTTTAGCATTCGCTCATCAGATTGATTCAATTTGGCCTGCGAAACACCGGATGAAGTTTCATTGCTTTGCGATGCAGAAGGTTTGTTCCCTTTCTCCTGAGGATGAACGGCGAGTGAATTCGTCAGCAGTGCGGTACTAACTAATCCGAAGAAAATTCCGGCGACACCGGACTTAATTTGAGGCATGGGCATTTATTTCTCCTTGCTTATTGAGGGAAGAAGCCTGCACTGCATCGCAAATCACGTGCCATGAGCGGAAACGAGCGCCTATGCGCGCCCTTAAAAAGCACAGAGGGGAAAAACTACCGATTACAAGAAAAAAATGCCCGATGCACGTGCCTGCACTTGCCAATACGAATGCATATCTTGTGTCGCCGAGCCGTCGCAAGCTATCATCGGCTGCTTTTGCCAACAGCAATCTTTGTGCGCATTGTTGACGACACAAGATGAACACTGACCCTTACCCAGGAATGTATCCAACTCCATGAAATCAGGCAGCCCATCTCCAACATCGCAACCCCTACTTGCGGACACCCACATCCGGGTCAGGCACTCAGCCATCCATGGCAACGGTATGTTCGCGACACGCAAAATTCCCGCTGGCGCTCGCATCATTGAATACACGGGAAAGCGCATTACTGAAAAGCAGGCCGAGAAACGTTTCGGCCTGGATCCTGACAATCCTCACCATACGTTTTTTTTCAGTCTGGAAAGCGGGAAGCTGATTGATGGCGGCGACCAGGGTAATGACGCGCGCTGGATTAACCACGCATGCGAGCCGAATTGCGAAGCGCAGGAAGATAAGGGGCGGGTCTACATTCACGCGCTACGTGACATTTCACGAGGCGAGGAACTGTATTACGACTATGGGCTGGTGATTGAAGAAAAAATGAGCAAGGCACTCAAAAAGGCTTACGCATGCCGCTGCGGCGCAGCCAAGTGCCGTGGAACGATGCTTGGCCTCGTTAAGAAAACGCCTGCGAAAAAAACCGCAAAAAAGAAAGCTTGAATGCGCCTGCGTTTAGTTCATTCTAGAAAAGCTCTACCAGCGACCCGAATCTTCGCGTGCCATATCTAGAAACTCTGTCCGCATGGCGAGATTGGGTTGCAATTCGCCCAGCATTGCTGAGGTAACGGTCTCTTCACCGGCCGTTCGTATCCCGCGACTTTCCATGCACAGGTGACGGCAGCGTATAACGACGCCCACTGCCTTAGGATCCAGCGTTTCCATTAGGGCATTGGCGATCTGTATGGTCATGCGCTCTTGTACTTGCAAGCGGCGTGAAAAGCATTCGACCAATCGCGTCAGCTTGGAAAGACCAACAATTTTTCCGTTCGGCATGTAGCCGACCGTCGCCTTGCCAAAAAACGGCGCCAAGTGGTGCTCGCAATGGCTGTAGACAGGGATATTGCGTACGACGATAAGCTCGTTGTACTCCTCTGCACCATCTTCGAAGGTTTTAAGTACATCAGCCGGTTGTTGATGATATCCCGCCGTCCAAGCCATCCAGGCTTTGACAACTCGCGCCGGGGTCTCCCGTAGGCCCGGCCGATCCGGATCTTCCCCTATACTGATGAGGAAACGCCGCCAGTCATCTTCGGTGAAATGTTCGGACATGCCATTCTTTCAAAAAAATAAAGCGGTTAACGAAGCGACCCTGTACATCGGACCTCATCGCAACGCTACGTCTCTAGGGACGTGATCGTACCCGAATTTGGAAATTCGTTTTTGCGCCGGCCCGAAGCAGCTTGAAAGAACGTCATGAGTTATCCTTTTCATTCTGTTTTTTTGGGAAGCACTAAGTAAAACCCCAGAGATTTTTGTGATTTACTGAAACAGGATCCCGCCCCTAAATTTTCGAACCCCTGCGCCGCCGCCGGCGGGCCGGGGCGACTTAAAAGGCGGTTTTACCCACACCTCCCTGAATCTGGTATTTATCTGAACCTACTAATCTGAATCTACTGAATAGAGGCGCATCCCCATGCAATTCAAAAAAAATCTTTCTTCATTTTCCGCTTTGTCGCTGGTACTTGCGGCGCTTTGCGTTCCCGCCGTGGTAATGGCGGCCCCTTTTGCCTACGTCCCGAATGAAAAGTCGGGCACCTTATCGGTGATCGATACAGAAAACGACACGGTGGTTGCTGAAATCAAAGCAGGCGACAAGCCACGCGGCTTGGCGGTGTCTATTGATGGCAAAACTTTGTATGTCAGTGATCAGCCGCATAATGCGCTGGTTAAAATCAATCTGGAAGACCGATCGATATTAGGCAGTATCGATCTGGGCGAATCACCGGAAGGGGTGTCGATTTCTCCTGACGGCAAATGGGTTGCGGCCGCCTCGGAGATCAGTAACTCGGTGAATTTCATTTCGACCGCCACGGGTCGCAAAATGTTTGCCGTAAAAACCAAAGGGAAAAATCCCGAGCATGCGGTGTTCAGTCCCGATAGCAAACTGATGTTTGTCTCAGCCGAAGAAGCCGATACCGTAGATGTGATTGATGTGCGCAAACGCAAGCAGATCGGCTCGGTAAAGGTGGGTGATCGTCCACGTGGCATTGCATTTCGTCCTGATGGCAAAGTCGCTTATGTGGCTTCGGAGATTGCCAGCATTGTCTATGCCATCGATGTGGCCAGCCGCAAGGTCATCAAAGAAATCAAGACCGGCAACTTCTGTAACGGCGTCACCATGGCACCTGATGGCAAGCGCGTTTACATCTCTAATGGCAAAGACGGCACTGTCTCGGCCATCGATACGTCGGACAATAGCGTGCTCGCCACTATCCCGGTGGGCAAGCGCCCGTGGAATATGGCCATTACGCCTGATGGAAAAAAGTTGTACGTCGCGAATGGCCGCTCGAATTCCGTAACGGTGATTGATACGGAGCAGTTGACCCCTTCGGGCGAAGTTAAAGTGGGTGAAATGCCTTGGGGCGTCGTGATTCGGTGATCGAGTTTTTAAACTCGATCAAAAAACCTGCGCGCGAATTACGCACGCAGGTTTTTTTTAGTCAAAATTAGGGGCGCTTTGAGACATTGTTGAGACTTTAAGCACAAATTTGACACCTCAGTTTCATTGGTGAAAAAAATTCACTTGTGGCTTGATGAGCGCAAACTCTATATTCCGGGGCGCTAAGGAGTAGCGTCGCAAAAATTTCAAACCTTTGTTGTTAAAGCATAAATGAAAATTTTGTTTGGGACATGCGGTCTTTTACTAAGTAAACAGAAAACCAATCGGAGATTAACTTTGGCTAAATCAAACGTATTTGTGAAGAGCGTTCTGGCATCGGCGATGCTCGTTGCGTTCTCCGCATCCAGCTTTGCAAAAGACGAGAATCTGGAAAAGATCTCGGCAATGAAAAACACCGACACAGCAATCGACATCCCTACCATTCCCCAGACCGGTAAGAATGCTGACCAGCTCAAGGCCAACCTGAAAAAGATCAAGATGCCAGAAGGCTTCAAGATCGAACTGTACGCCGTCGTTCCTGACGCACGTTACATGGCGGTTGCTCCTTCGACCAACATGCTGTTCGTTGGTACACGCAAGACCACAGTTTGGGCTGTTACTGACCGTAACGGCGACATGACTGCTGACGAAGTCAAGCCATTCGCTCCTTCGATCAAGTTCAAAAATCCGAACGGCGTTTGCTGGACAAAAGACGGCTTCCTCATCGTTACTGAATCGAACCGCGTTCTGAACTTCCCAGCTGCCGAATACTTCTACGAAGGTCCGGACGTTGCAGTCATCACCGCTGTTCAAGAAGGCGGCCTGATTCCTGTTGAAGAGCAGTCATACAACCACACCGGCCGTGTATGCCGCGTTGCTGATGACGGCAAACTGTACGTGACCTTGGGTCAGCCATACAACGTTCAGCCAAAAGACAAGATCGACCTGTACAACAAGGTGGGTATTGGTGGCGTTATCCGTCTGAACCCGTTTGATGGCTCCGGCAAAGAAGTGTATGCGATGGGCATGCGTAACCCAGCTGGTATCGACATCAACCCGAAAGACAAGACTATCTGGACGACTGACAACCAGGTTGACGGTCTGGGTGACGACATTCCTCCGGGCGAACTGAACCGTATCACCAAGGCAGGCCAGCATTTCGGCTTCCCTTACTGGAACGGCAAGTTCAAAGTTGCTGGCTCGCCTGCAGCGACTGAACTGAAAGACATGGTAGAACCAGCAAATGCTGTGTTCCCACAAGTTGAGTTCCCTGCACACCAGGCTCAGCTGGGCATGTCCTTCTACACCGGCAAAGCTTTCCCTAAGAAATACCAGGGCGGCATTTTCGTGGCATCGCACGGTTCTTGGAACCGTACAGAGCCTAGCGGCTACCTGATCAACTTCGTTCCTTTGAACGCAGACGGTACTGCTGGCAAGGCTGAAGTCTTCGCTGACGGCTTCCTGGACAAGACGACCAAGCGCGCCCTGGGCCGCCCGGTTGACGTTGCCAACCTGCCCGATGGCTCGATCCTCGTGTCTGACGACTACGCTGGTGCAATCTACCGCATCTCGTACGCAAACTAAGAGAGCCTTGAACACGACCGGGCCACAAGCCTGGTCGCTGTAATACAAATCGCCTGCCCCGTTTGTACGAGGTAGGCGATTTTGTTTTAGCCTACAGTTTCACCTTCATCATTTACTTTATTCAGATTCAGATCATGAAATCAGCTGCTCTTCTCACTACATTACTGGCCTTGGCCAGTGTTTCCTTACCTGCCGCCGCCGACATGAAAGCCGGCGAAAAAGCCGCCCAAAGCTGTGTCATGTGCCATGGCGAAAATGGCCTCTCCAGGAGGCCAGGCACGCCTTCGCTGGCGGGTCAGCCGGAAATTTACTTGGCTAGTCAATTGAAGCAATTTCGCGATGGAAAGCGTCACAATGAAGTGATGAACGTGATCGCCAAGCCGCTTTCCGATGAGGATATCGACAACGTTTCCGAGTGGTTCGCGCAATTTGAAGTCGAGTTAAAAAAGAAGTAATTCAGCCCATTCATGCCAAAAAAATCGCCGGCGTATGCCGGCTTTTTTTATGTGCTATTCGACGACTCAAAACACATCAGTGTGCATTGCTTTGAGAATCGCTTCGATAGCAGGATGCTTGATTTTTCTCTCGTTAGAGATCGCATAAATTTGCTCAGTAACCTCTGACATGGGGCCCACAGGCACCGCACCGAATTGTTCGAAAACATCGGCAGTGAGTACTGACGGCGCCGGGAACATACCGCGACCCACGCGTCCAAATGTATGCAAGAGTGCATTGTCATCGAACTCACCAATCACATCAGGACGCAGATCATGACTTTCGAACCACTGATCAATACGGGCACGAATCGCGTTATTACGCGTCGGTAACAGCAAAGGTGCACCCGTCAGACTGCCTGGAAATCCAGCGGTATACTTTGCTGCCAAGGCAGGTATGCCGAACAAACTAGTTTGCGTTTCGACCAGCAAGTGGCTGAATACGCGCAAGGATGAGCCTGGCGGCACCGGTCTATCAGTCAGCATCACATCGAGTTTGTGCACTGACAGCTTTCCAAGAAGGGCCTCAAACTGCTCCTCATAGCAAACCAGCCTGACACGTTGAGGCAGGGCCAACGCGGCCTCCAGCAGCCGGGAGGCAATAAGCTTGGGCAGGGAATCGGAAATGCCTACCGTTAGGCGCATCACAGGCTCGATGTCGGTGGCGCTCAAGGCATCTTGTAGTTGCTCACCCAAGAGAAAGATCTGGTCCGCGTACCTCAAGGCCAGATCTCCGGCCTCAGTCAGGACGAGACGTCGTCCTTGCGGTTTGAACAAGGATTTACCAATGGATTTTTCTAGCTGCGAGAGCTGAGCACTTACGGTTTGCACAGCCAACCCAAGGCGCTCGGCAGCCCGGGTGATGCTGCCCTCTTTAGCGACGACCCAGAAGTAATGCAGATGGCGAAAATTGAGACTCAACGCGAAGACCTTTCCGGTTTTTCGAACTCACAGTCCAATTATCTCTGGTTTTTTAGGGGCGCGCAGAAACCCACCCTAAAAAGTACGCTGGTAAACTCCTCCAATTCATTCCAACAATACCTTTTTCAGAAAGTCCCCCATGATTGAACTGCTGTCCGACCCTCAAATCTGGCTGGCATTTTTAACGCTGACTGCGCTTGAACTGGTTCTGGGTATCGACAACATCATTTTTATCTCGATTCTGGTCGATAAGCTACCGCCGCATCAACGCGAAATTGCCCGAAAAATCGGACTAGTTGGGGCCATGTTCATGCGCATTGGCTTACTGATGGTTCTGTCTTGGATCGTTGGATTGAAGGAGACACTATTTACAGTTCTCGACCAGCCGTTTTCTGGCCGTGACATTGTGCTGTTGCTAGGCGGCCTGTTCCTGATCTGGAAAAGTGTGGGCGAAATTCATGAATCCTTCGAGGGCGCACACGAGGTACAGAAAAATATCGTACACGCCTCATTTGCCTCCATCATCGCGCAGATCATGCTGATCGATATGGTGTTCTCGCTCGACTCCATCATCACGGCCGTCGGGATGGTTGAGCAGGTTGCCGTGATGGTGGCTGCGGTCGTTACCTCTGTTTTACTGATGATGGTGTTCGCAGGCCCCATAGGACGGTTTGTTTCCAAACATCCGACCGTAAAAATGCTTGCGCTGTCCTTCCTGGTGGCCATTGGTGTCGTGCTGATTGCCGAAAGTTTCGGCACCCATGTTCCCAAGGGATATATCTATAGCGCGATGCTGTTCTCAGTCATCGTTGAAATGCTGAACATACGATTGCGGAAACGTTCGTCCCGTCCAGTGGACATCATCGCATCAATTGCAACGTCAGAGGTCACTGATAAAAAATAAGCCTGCTCAGCAGACCTATAACTTCAGACTTGCCCCACGGCGACTAATTCTGCTTTCAAATAGGCGTAAAACACCGGGGCTGCGATGACACCCGGTATGCCAAAAAGCGACTCCATGATCAACATCGCGGTTAGCAATTCCCAAGCCCTCGCATTAATCTGAGTACCGATAATTTTGGCGTTCAGGAAGTATTCGAGCTTGTGTATGGTGACAAGAAACAAAAGTGCAAAAGCAGCCGTTGAGAGGGAATGCGATAAGCTGATAACGACAATGACTGTGTTTGAAATCAGATTGCCGACTACTGGTAATAGCCCTGCGATGAAGGTGATCAGAATCATGGTTTTTACAAAGGGCAAGTGAACGCCCGCCATCGGTAGTGCCAGCGCCAGAAAAATGCCTGTAAAAATCGCGTTGATACCCGCGATTCTTATCTGGGCGAAAACGATCTGCTTGAACACTTGATGCAAACGCACGATGCGCTGATGTAATGCGGCTGACAAGGGTTTGTAGTGGTGAATGTACGTCGTATCGTATAAAGCCGCCATCGCGCCGATCACCATGCCGACTAGCAGGTGGACAAGCAATCGGCCCATCTGCTTTCCAAGATCGGTGGCTTGTGAGGCATGGTCGCGAATCCAATAGGCAAAAGATTGCTGCATCGCCTCCGCGCTCTGCGGCAGGTAAGCAGCCAGCCAAGGCGGGATCTGAGAGCGCGACTGATCAATCAGATCAGCCATTTTTTTCAACAGCACTGGCAGGCTGCCTGCGTCTGACAGGAAGAAGCTCGCCGCTCCCCAGACGATAGCGGTCAACAGCAAGACAATCACGGTCCCAAGCACCGCCACTGCGATTAGGCGAGCGCGTTGCGTGTCCAATGTGGCGCTTAGCCTTGGGGCGAGCAAATGCACTAACGCGAAGA
>Ga0315905_10002143_pt1 | contig 20829 bp, 15 predicted proteins | sample LakEriMetagenome_5_FD_203522 | JGI IMG/M metagenome (GOLD analysis project Ga0315905, IMG submission 203522) | Freshwater fungal communities from buoy surface, Lake Erie, Ohio, United States - Buoy 4 MA121 | ecosystem: Environmental > Aquatic > Freshwater > Lake | place: USA: Lake Erie, Ohio...
AAACTTCGACTCCCTACAGGGCGCCCAGCTCCCTGACATCTTGGCCGCTGCCTCGGAGAGCGCCACCAGGTATGAGGATAAGATCTTGGTGCCAGACTTCCTGCTCCCAGAGGAATACATCACGGCGCTCGTCGCCCAGCATAACCCTACGTGGGTCCCGCTCCCCGCAGACATGACTGCTCAGCCTGCGGTGGAGACATCAGAGATGGGTACACGTGCTGTGAGCAAGGAGCTAAACATTACGGTGCGGCGGCTGGACAACGGCGTGCGCGTCATCTACAAGCGCACGCCCTACGAAAAGAACCAGCTCTCTATCGAGATGCACCTGCTGGGCGGCCGCGCCTGCGAGGGCGTTGTCCCGGGAGTAAAGACTGGGGCGCTATCAATGGGGCTTCAAACGGCCATGGAGAGCGGCCTCGCTGAGTTTTCATACGATGCCATTGTGCGATACTGCCAGCTCCACGATCTAGACTACGACATGCGCACTGGCTTTGAGGGCAGCACCTTGGAAATCACGGCCTCCACCACCCAGCCAACCACCGGGTTGCGGCGGTCTTTCGAGCTCGCGCACCTCATGATGACGAGACTGGGTCTGGAGGAGGTGGCGCTTGAACGCAACAAGCGCGTGCTGCGGACCAACTTTGAGGCGGATCTCAAGTCGCTTGAGTCTCGCACGTCCCGCGCTATGCTCGAGCTGCTCTTGTGCCCTGCGTCGAAAGCCGCTCCCGACACGCGCTTCCTGGGTGTGACCCCGGACTCCGCGGATAAGCTCACGCTCCAGGACCTGCGAGCCGCCATTAATGTGGAGCTGACGCCAGATAATCTTGAGGTGGTGATTGCGGGCGACTTTCCTGAGGAGGAGCTGGATGAGTATATACTGCAGTATTTGGGTACCCTGTCAGCTCAGGGGCGTGAACGCGTGTGGGCGGATGAGGAAGCGTACGCAAAACTCTTCCAGCTTGACACTTGCAAGCGTGCTATACGTGCAAGAGTCGAGATCCCCGACGACGTGGTGCGCAGCTATGTGTGCATGGGCTTTTCGTCAGTGAACAGATGGGGTGTGTGGCATCACGTGCGCGACCTGTGGGAGGATTTTCCGGGCGGCGAGCGGCAGCTGGACAAGCGGATGCGAGACCACGGGGACATGTTCGTGTCACGCTGCGTCGCCTTGCTTTCCGACGTTGTCAACAACCGCCTGTATGAGCGCGTTCGTGAGCGCGGCGGGCTTGTCTACTCTGTGGACCTCAGCTTTGACCCTTTGTTCTACGCCGACGTGGGCTTCTTTGTCATTTCCCTCGCGCCCTTTCCGGATAAGATGGACGTGGCTGTTCAGCTCGTGCAGACCATTCTTGCTGATGTGCAGGCCAATGGCATAACAGAGAAAGAGCTCGAGGCATCGCGACGCCCAACTATCTCGGAAGTTCGCCAGAATCTTGAGCGCAACTCATACTGGATGAGCCTGATGCAAGGCACAAATTCTCAAAAGTACTCTATATAGCACCTCGTATACAGTGAATGTACTAGGGCACTGACTTTTGGGATTGAGCGCCAGGCATACAATCTGAAGACACGCAGCCCAAGACATTGCTGTCGGTATCGGACATCGTCAATCGATACCAAGACTTAACGGTCGAGGAGGTTTCTGGCGTCGCCCGTTGCGTGTTCAAGGATTTCAACCAACGTCTCGTCATTTCCACTGGTCTAAGCGGCAAATATGAGAAAGTCTCAGTATCAAACACTGGCCCTGTTCAGTGATGGGGTGATGCATGTACAGATACCGACGACTTCTAGTAAGTAGAGATTAAGTTAACCGTTTGAGTTCTATTCAAGATTTCACGGACATTTTTCGGCTGCACATGATTCTTTTCGTTTCGATGTGCCCTTGTGGTGTGCGCCTTCAAAAGTTAGCACTATTCACAATATTTTCGCGGACATTTACCGATTCCTCCTAGTGGAGGGATCCTTCTGCGCCAGTAGACGCGCAGGAATGGCACACGCCCATTTGCTCTTGACGTGGTTTGATGCAAACGGTGACGCGGCAAGGTCACCTTGCTCCCCCGGCCTTTGAACCTTCAAATCCCCGATGCTCGTGCAGAACGGCAATTTTTTGCTTAGGCTGGGGACAAACTGTGAAAACATTTTTGGAAAACAAATCGGAAATGTGTTTGTTTTCACCATTTGTTTTGATGTCTGTCTAGCTGTTTTGTGTTGAAAATGACAACAAATCTGCAGATCACCTACGAACCAATTTGAAAAAAGCCTTTTTCAAATTGGTTCGTAGAAATGGAATTTGTTTCCCAGATTTTTCCGCGCGACGGGCTCCGGACAAATAGGCCCTATTTGTCCCGCGCCGAAAAATCTGGGAAATTTTTTTTGCGAAGACCCTGTCATTTCCTGGTACTAAAATCTTTCGGAAAAAAATGTCGGCACAGTTAGACCTCAGCCTTAGGAAACAAAAAGCTAAGAGACTCCAAAAGGTTTCCAAATCGTTTCCCTAAGGCCGAGAAACCACGCTTTCTGTTTTAAGGTCCCTGAGATGCCCGTAAAAGCTCACGCCTCAAGCACTGTCGGCGCTACTGTCGGCGCCAAGAATCGCTCATTTTCGGCTGCACATGACGCTCGCAATTACGGAACTTCGTTGCACCGCAGGTGGGTTCTGATAGAGGTGCGTTCAAATGTGCTTTTTTTAGTGCGCCCTCAGGACAGGGCCCACTGAGCATCCTCATCGTAGTAGCGTCCACCCGCTCGTCCTAAGACGCTACAAATCTAAGTATACGGGTTTCAAGCCAATAAACTCTCAACCTACGCAGGCACCCCGCGGACGTCCTAGGAAACTTCCACGTTGTGGAATGACTAACTGTTGGCTGCATTAATCACTGAGCTTCATACTGGAGGCGCATTCCTTAGCGGTTCCTTAGTTCCTCGCTCGGATTCGCATACGCGTTAGCCAGGAGGAGGTTGCGCGGTGCATGTGAGAGCCTGTGGGCCACGTTGCTCGGCACTGGCATACACGCAGAGGCTGAAAATGCAAGACCGTGTACAGATGTGTTCGGGATTCTTCATTGAATGCATGCGCCGGTACGCAGCGAAAAGGTTGCAAGAGCCCCCTTCCCTTGGTCTTTTGGCCCCCCACGTCCAGCTTTCGGTAATCCCAATTGCCACCACTTGCCACCAAGCACCGTTAAAGCGAGGGCATCGAAAAAGGACATCGACATCCGGCCCTCTATCCTGCAGCCGCAGGGATGCCGAGGCTTCCCGCAGGCCGAGGCTGCACACTCCTCGGAGCTGCAACGTGCGGTGGCGCCGCCTTGGCAAACACGGCATCGGCCTTGACAATGGCCGCGGCCGAAGTCAGCGGGCGGGCCTTGCCCTGCGTCACACGAGCTTTGGCATTGAGCAACTTCTCGGCGGATGAGTGCTGGCCCGCAAGCGCGGCGGCCTTGGAGCTGACAGGCTTCGAGTGGTCGTAGATTGACTCCGCGATTGCCGCATCGGCCTTTTCCAGGCTTATTGCCTCCGACTTCACCTCCTGCTCCTCCAGCTGCTTGGCCGTCAGCTTCTTGCCCGCCGGGACCTTGCTCCCTGCCGCGTGAGTCTCTGCATGCAGCCCCGTTGCGTTGGCTTTTGCAGTAACGGGGTGATGGGTGCTTTTGCCAGAGGCAGTGTGGAGGAGCAGTGCCTTGGCTGCCAGCGCCTCCTTCCAGTACAGCGACTCGTGCTCGGCAAAGGGGTCACCCTCTGTGCAATTGACCGGCGACACCTGGTGGCCGCACCAGCATGGTCAGGATCGTCAAGGTGTCACACGACACCACCATCAACGCTATCATGATGTCGGTCATCACGACAGGACGCACCACACTTGCAACAAACGGAAATGTCCGAAAACAAACCTTGCACGCGCCGCTCATGGGGCAGAGGAACCCGTCGCACGCCTTGAACTTGCCATGGACACTGCCTTCCGCCGCCAGCGCCGTGGCTACAGTCTTGTCCTTAAAACTCACCACAGCTGCGCCCGCAGCCTGGTTACACAGGTGCGTCGCCGCTGCGCAGTCGATCAGGTCTCGGTATGCGCTCTGTGCATTTAGAAAAGGATTGCCCTCTGGGCACTTGCCCGCACTGGCCACGCAGTGGCCACTGGTAGGACACAGAAAGCTGCTGCAGCCGGCGCCGAGCTTCGTGACTTTGTTTTGCGATCCTGCCAGACTGCTCGACGAGGAGCTTGAGGACCCTGCCTGGCCATCCTGGCTGAGGGATACTACGAATACCATGCTACAAACCACCCCTATTGTCAGTGCCACCTTTTCGATCCGCTTGTACTTGAGCGGCAGCGACCCCTCGCCTGGTGCACCTGCATGCACGGTCCCGTAGCTTTGTGCCGGCATCTGCCCCGGAGGACCCATTTCAATCGAGACCGGGGCCGGCGTGGCTGTGCAGTCCCCGCTCAACATCTCTGACCCCGGCACCGCATGGCGCCCAAGAGCTTCAGCTCCTCGCCCCGGCGGTGGGCCGCCTTGCGGCGCACCGCGCGCGTGCCCGAAACCATCGGGCTCCGCCACGGCCACGCGCTGCGGCACCCACAACGACGAAAAACTGATCTCGGCGTCGCTTGTCAAAAAGTGGTCAATGTCCTCGACTGACAGCTGAAAGGGAAGGCCCAGGAGAACACCTGACTGTGCATCCTTCCGCATGTTTACGCCGCACGGAGGTATTTGTGGATTGGAGAGTTCGTGGGTACTAAATTACTCATCAAAATTTGTGCGATCGACGGCGAGGATGCTGTTCGGCAACAAGCGCCGCGCCATCACGCCGGCCGGGGGCGGTATGGGTGTGCCGCAGTCAGCCGCGCTTTCAGTGGACGGCGCGCCGGTGTGTGCGTCTTCCCACTCCCCCCCGGACGCGTTTTGCCCCGCGCGCGCTCTCTGGCCTGTGCGCGCGTGAGCAGCTTTTTGGCGCGCGCGCTTGCCAGCGGACGGACTGCGTAAGAGCACGATGCAGGCCGCTGCCGGCGGCGTCCTGACGCGCAGGCGCGAAAACAGGAGCTGCACGGGCGCAGAGAACTGGTCAACCGCCTGCTCAATCGCGCTCTGGTCAAGCAGTGCCCGCCCGAACTCGAGCGCCTCCTCAGCAAGCCCAACCCCCGCGCCTTTGGTGCGAGTCTATCCTCTGTGGCCTGCGGCCGCCTCCACGTTGCCCCGCTGGCATTGTGTTTTTTGCGGGGGTGGGACGCCGGCCTGCGGCGCCTGCCCCCGTGGCCTTGCGCGGCGTGGTGCTGACACCCTGGGGCGTGGACGACAGCGGGCGTCAGCGACTCGATGGCGTGGGCCATCGACGAGGACAGCGGAAAGACAATGTGCTTGTGGTGGCGCTACCGGCACCACACGCAGGCCCGGCAGCTCACCGGCCGCGTCTCCATCCGCAAGTCCAAGCTGCGCGCGGTAATTGCCTACGACGTCAGGACGCAGGCAGGCGACCAGGCCGAAGTCGAGTCGTTTCTGCTGGTGGCGTCGGATGAGGGGCTGGAGACGGTGCATTTGACCACTGCCGGCAGCCTTCCCCCGTCCGAGCCGCAATTCAAAACATGGCAGGAGCTCGCATTCGAGCCCGGCTGCGCCACGGTCTTGTGCGTCGAGGCCGAGGACGACCATTGCAACGTCATGCTCAGTAATCGCGCGTGGGAGCTTATTGTCTTCCGTCACGAGCTGGCGCCTCCCGATGCCCTCGACTCACCCCTCAAACGGGCGTTTTATCATAGCATATCCAAACGGCTGGCAAGTACTATCTACGAGCCGGAAGTCTTCGACGTCCGGCGTGCACCTCCATCAGCAACAGGCCGGTCGCACCTGTCTCGATTGGGCCTGGGCAACATGTTGCCAAAATTGTGGAGACGAAAGGGTTCGGAACCGTCCGCTGACCGCCCAAGGGCGATAATGTGCACTCGCGTGGCGCCCACTGCAGGCGGCCGCCGCACAGCAGGGATTTCCGTCACTGTACTGTCTCAAGATGACGTCTGTGTGTGGCGTCTCGCTTTCGTCGGTAAGGACCGGTGGGAGACCGAGGGAGCCCTGCGAATCGAGACGGGCGCCACGCGCGAGCGCGCGAACCTGTGGGGTGCAGCACAAGATGGATCGTTCGGGGGTGTTGCTGCGTCTGCGCAACCCAAGCAGAACGCGCCGAGCAAGCTACTGGAGATGTGCATTCAACCCTGCCTCTCTTCCAACGGCAAATGGACAGACGCGTGTGTGCACGTTCTCGCCCAGCACCCGGGTGAGACGGGTGAGACGCACTATGTGCATTTCCTGTCGCCGGGCGACCTCGAGCCGCTGCGCGCGCCGCAGAGACTGCCCATACTGCCCAAGGTCGATGCCGAGGCAGACGGTGCTGCAGGTGGCGGAGGCGGCGAGTTGCGGATGCTGCCCTGCACAGTGACAGTTGATGGACGTGAAGCATGCAATGTGCATGTGACGCATGGCAACCAAGTCCTCTCTATTCGCACCCGCGCCCATCAGAACGATGAGGGAGCGAACGAAGAAGAGGACGATAACTGGCATGTAGGGCCACAAGGACAAGCAGTGGCAGCAGCAGCGCCACTATGGGGAGATCGCGCGCGGATGACGCACTTAATGTTGCTGACGAGCGAGGCGGTGTATGCTTTGATGCCCACGAATTTGGAGGCGAGGGCCCAGGGCATGGGGCACAGCGAGCGGCTGCAGTCTGCACTCAAGCGCGCTGTCAACGCCGACGACCTATACGAATATCTCGACAAATATCTCAATATGACTGTGCAGCAAGACCCACAATCTGCAATGTGGCAACTGTATCAGCGCAAACTGCAAGAGACCGACGATTATGAGCATTCACTCCTCTTTGTGCTGCTCAGCAACATTAAGAGCGAAGTGCTGGATGCGCCTGTGGATGCCCGGCAGGGCTCGCGCGCCGAGAGCATGTCGGAAAAGAAAATGCTTGAAATAGACCTGGTCCAAAAAGAGAGCGTTTTGAAGGTTATTCAAAAGGAGCTAAGAAGGCTCATTCCTGAGGATCAAGGCGTGTCGGAGGCATTGGATCGGCTCATCGATCGCGTTTGTGCGTGCAAAGCCCTTCTGCAGCATCCTTCGCTTGTGCCTGGTGGTACCAGTGTATTGGCACAGGCTATTCAGCTCACGGTCAATCGCAAGGACTGGCAAGGGGAGAACGCTCTCAGACCGTGGGCAGTAGCTTGGCGGTGCTTCGGGCAGAAATGCAGCAAAGTCACGGATGTGCTGTTAGGGCTCATCGACTACCTGGAACAGCTGCAGGCAAAGATTCTCAAAAGTACCCTCCATAATGCCTTTGTACAGCACAAACACTATTGCGCTGACTTGTGAGAATTTCTGCGGCAGAACACCAACATGTCAATATCCAACCTCGCCGCCGCCCTCAAAGAAGCGCACAATATGTGCACATTGCTCTTTGCGTCCTCGCTCGCCGCATGGGCACGAATTGTGGATGCACCGGCCGCTGCACCGGCCGCTGAGGCGCTTGGTGTGTCGCACGTGATCAACGACAAGTCATTACCCATCGTGGAGCATGTCATCATGGTTGTGGATAAGTTGTGCTTGCGCTACCACAGCGAGAGCAAGCTGAGTGCGGGCAACGACATGGGCCAGATGCTGGCGGTAAAGGAGACGCTCTTCAGGATGCAGTCACTGCATCTGCAGCTCGTGCGCTTTTTTGTGTGTGATGATACACAGCAGACCATGGAGTATGCCCACGAAAGGGCGTACTTGCAGCGGTGGTGCAACGAGGAGGGGAAGCTGGAGCACTTGCCCTACCGCATCGAGCTTGCCGCACAGCTCTATGATGTCGACACCCTGGTGCATGTTGCCCTGCACGAACTCAAGGACAGACAGTCGATTTGCGAGCACAACGATAGATTCGGCAAGGAGCTCAAGGCAGGACCAGCGCGCCGTGCATACGGAGTCCGTTTGCTGAGGGCGTTGGCGGAGAAGGGTCAAACGTGGGTGCCGCGCCCGGGTTCGACTCCCGACGACGAGGGCGGGAGTATTTTCGATGCGCCGAAGGGCGGATCTTTTTGGCACGCGCCCTTTCAGACCTATGACTTTGTCGCCGACCTGGAAACCATGCTCCAAGAGCTCGAGGCGGACCAAGACGAGAGAATGGGCGGGCGCTCTCATCTGACGCATCTGAGCTGGATTGCTCGTCTGCTCAAACGGGAACACTGCAAGAAATTGAAGCAAAGTGGTGCAAGGCAGGGGGGCACGGGAAGGGGGAGGGGAGAGCAGGATGGAGTCGGCCCGAAGGTTTTGAATGGTCGTGTCTGTCTGTCTTGCTCTATCTGCCTGTCTGTCTTCTCTCTCTCTCTCTCATTCTCTCTCTCTCTCTCTCTCTCTCTCTCTCTCTCTCTCCATTTTGTGTTTTCTGTGTGTGCGCACCTTCATAGCACAGACATGTATGTTGTACACATTATTCACACATACACACACACAGAGGCGGCGGAAAAGATTGTGGACGCGACACGTGCATCAAATCTACCCGACGTGCACACGAAAATGGCACTCCTCGGCGTCGCTCGCTTGGCTGCTGAGGTCTGTTGCCATGCATCCCTCTCCCTCTCCCTCTCCCTCTCCCTCTCCCTCTCCCTCTCCCTCTCCCTCTCCCTCTCCCTCTTTTGTACTTGTGTACATGTGCACGTGCATGACTCACGAACGTGCATGTGTGCATCAGGTGAGTCGGCGTGGTGGACAACCCAGCCGTTTGGAGAACGAAATATGCCGCGGGCTCTTGAGTTCAGAGGTCCAGCTTCGAGCGCGCAATGCACCGCCTGCAGCGGGAAATCTGATCTGGGCAGGCGGAGAGGCATTGGACGTCAAGACGGCGGCTCAGCGCTGTGTTGAAGCCGCGGAGGTTTGTGTTCTCGTGCGTGTGTGCGTCTGTGTAAATATGGCGTGAGCGTGTGTGCATCTGTATATTAGATGCGTCTGCGTTGTATCTGTTTGTGTCTGTCGAGTGGTTGTGTATGTTGTGCGTCTGTGTGTGGTGTGTCTCCTGGCTCCTGTGTGGGTGGTATTGTCTGCGTGCAACGTACCCGGGAGGCACTTCTACAGATTAACAGAACGGACCATTTTGCCGCAAGGCTGCCATGGAACTGACTCGTGAAGCTCGACACAGATGCAACTCCGCCTCGAGTGTGGCCGTGACGCCGATTCCCGCCCGCCTCAAGATGTAAACCCTAAACCCTGAACCCTAAACCCTAAACCCTAAACCGAGAGTGTCTCTCACGCCGTCCTCTGCGCGCCTCAAGATGCGTGTAAGTGTGCGCACACGCGCGCTCGTGCATGCTCACTGCATGTGTGGTGCGTGCACGCGTGTGCGTGCGTACGCATGCTGTGCGGAAACCCTGAACCCTAAACCCAGCGCGCGTGTGCCGTAAATACACACACACTGATACACACACACACACACACACACACACACACACACACACACACACACACATAGATCGACGCAGGGCGATGTCGGCTCGTGACGCATTTGCGAGACGGCATGACCCTTCTCGGGCACTGGCCTGATGACGCTTCCCACACCGAGCCGTCGAAAGAGTGGTTTGTGTTTGTGTATGTGAGTGATTGTGAGTATATGGGGTTCCTGTTCCATTGCCTGTGATCGTGTCTATGTCCGCCTGTGCCTGAATCTGCATCCGCATCTGCGGGCTCCTTTGCTTCTACGTCTGTGTGTACAACGATGGTCAATGTTGGAAATACATGTATATGCAGGAAAGAGGAGTATACGCGTATCATGGCAGTTGCCCGGGACGCCAATAAGCTCCTGCCCGGCGGCGACACGGTGCACACGCAAACCCATATGAACATACCAGATGACACACACACACACAGCCATTTCCACACCATCAACTCACCTACCCTCTCTCACACACACAAACACGCACACACGCACACACGCACACACACACACACACACACACACACACACACACACACACACACACACACACACACGCACAACACACACACAGATTGAAAAACTGCTAGCTGCAGAGGCCCTCTCGTCTGCGTGGCGGCAGGCGAAAGACGATAATGACATGACAGCGCTTCAGGCGCGCCTCGGTTTCCCCATCCGTCGCCCTCAGGTAACGAACTTGCTCACGAACTTGATCCTCACTTCTCACCAGGCAGTGTTCCTCTTGTGCAGCACACTGACTGACTGTTTGTATGTGCGTTTGTGTGTTTGCCCGCGCTCAGCTGACAGCGTGGCCCGCCCGTGGGGAAGGAGACAGCAGAACTGTCCAGTATCTAAGGAGACAGCAGAACTCTTCCTTACAAAGTCTCTCTCACGGCCGATGAAGGCTAAAAGGGCAGAGGGATGGTCTCTGCCCCGCAGTGGCGGAGGCTGCTAGCGGTGCTCGCGGCGATCGCTGCAGCCGTGCCTCTGACCCTCACGACCCGCGGCGTCCCTCCCTTTCTCCCTCACGCCCAGCAGGGCAGAGTGACTGCAGGGCGTGCGGGTCTCTCGCCCACCCACTCACGCGCACTCGCAGAGTCCCACTGTTTAAAGAGATTGATTTAGTCAACAGAGCAGGAGGAAGAGAAGGTTTTGAGCAGGTGGCGGATGGTTTTTAAATTGGGGAAGCAACAAATTTTTGGCGAAGTGCAAGCCCGTTCTGGGTCCCTCTACAGTATTATTGAATACCACTAAATCCGTATTTGATTCGTGTGTATACACGCATTAAGACACACGCGCGTGTATACTTCAGTTGCACTTCCCCCGACATATGGGGAAAAAAGCCGCGTCCCAGCATGTTGATATACCTCTTCACCTGGGCCCTCTTGTGTTTTGCCGAAAGGCGTGCCACAAGGCCAAACGGAGAGTGGGGTATAGCCATTACGTCCAAAAGAGCAACTTCCGATTCCGCCATATGCTGGGCCGGAGGACAGCAACGTGTGTGACCCACCCATTGTTTTAAAGGGTCACGCCGAGCCCGATCGCCTGCATGTCCGCGGCGCTCTGCGCGTCCTGCCCCACCTGTGCGCGAAGAGCCAGCTTTATCCTCCTTCAAACTATGTGCGTCATCCGACCCTGAACAGCCCACCATTATGGGTGGGGAAGCAGGAAAGCGCGTGGTGATGCGGAGTCCGTGCAGCGGGCGCCGCCCTAGACCCCCCGTCATCGAACGTAGTTCCTAATAAAGCTCTCTCTCTCGGCGAATCGGTGTCTCAGGAGACTGAGGGATCCTGTCCGCAACTATTGTCCCCTGGTGGATCCCTGGTGGATGTTTCCCTCTACCAGATCCTAGCCGATTAGTAATGATCACCACCACATGATCTGATGCGCGAATACCTATCCCACACTGAGACCCATCACTCAGTGCCTTAAGTGCAAACGTCTTTCAAATCTGTTCTGTCCTTGAGTTTCTCAACTCCACCTGGCCGGGAGGTGTGTCATGTGGACCTCGCAGATGGATGTTACTCGGCCGAGTGCAGACCGATATAACGTCCAAAGGCCTCCGGGACTACTTGAGGAGGAGCGCGGCAAGCCACAGAGATTCAGGTTCCTGTGCCAAGATATTGGCGACACCGCCACACAGGTGATGTCTCCTGGCGATGGCGATCAGGCTCAACGGCACCATCCAGCGAGCCTCTCATCAGAGTCTGGGGAAAGTCTTCGCCATGTCGGATGCTACCCCACCATGTGGGTGGGGAAGCAGGATGGCGCGTGGTGATGCGGAGTCCGTGCCGCAGGCGCCGCCCTAGACCCCCCGTCATGAACCGTAGCTCCCAATATAGCTCTCTCTCTTTCTCTCTCTCTCTCTCTCTCTCTCTCTCTCTCTCTCTCTCTCTCTCTCTCTCTCTCTCTCTCTCTCTCTCTCTCTCTCTCTCCCAGCCGAAGGTGTCCATCGAAGAGCGAAAATTTCTAGGCGTGCCTGGGAATTTTTTTGTGGGCGTTTGAAACGGTCCTGGAGGACACATAGGGGCCAACGTCGCACCCGACGTTGGATTCGTAGCCACTGTTCTGTTGCTCCAAAGCAACACGCGCGCTGCTGCTGTGCAAAGATGAAGCCGTGGAAAGAAATCTTCGTTGGCGACCGGGCCAGGTGCGTGCATAACCTGCGCCCTTGCCATTCAGGGGAGGCAGGGTGGAAAGAAATGAGATCAAAATTTATCGCAAGGCGCAAAAAAAATGCATGCTGGCTTGCAAGGCTCGCGTCAAAGTTTTTGCGTATCACCTGCGCCGCTCGCGTCGCTGCAAACGCGTTCTCGACGAAGTCCCTTTTGTGAAAGGGTTCGCTGACTGTCTGGTTAATTGGTGGCAACATTCGTGCCCTTGTCATCCTCATCCTCCGTATCTCTAGCGTCCATCGAAGCACAGCGACTCCAGACGAGAAGCTATACGGGGCGCGGGCTGTGCAACACGTTGGAGAGTCAGGTAAGGCGCTGTCCTGCAGTTGCTAATTTCGTTTCCCTTTCCCCAACGTGACAATCGTTGCGTCGCAGCTTGTGTATCAGTGGCAATCGCAGGAGAGAAGGTGAAAAGTCGATTGTTCATCAAGACAGCCGTTAGTCCCCTGAAAAAGCGAGCATCTTCAATTTCATCCCTAGCCCCTGGCGATTGGCCAGCAGCGCAAGAAAGCAAAGATGTCATCGTGTTCGAAACAAAGGGGATTGGTAGTGCGCAATCGTCGGACGGCGTTGGCGGCAGTGCATGCGACGTGGAAGACCTTGCGACGTTTGAGAATGAAGCGCCAGGCTGGGAGGAGTACGGTTACAAGAAGATGCTTGCTCTCATGAGACGCCTTCCTCCTTCCGTGTACGAACATGCTTTGAGAATCAGGTTTGGCGTGCATGAAATCGATCAATTTTTTTCTTCTCTGATTTCTTCGTGGCGCATCACCGCTTGCCTCTATGTCTTTTCGTTGCTGGATGAAGAGAGCGAGTGCGCGTGCGTTGTGGGTAACTTTGCATGATAAGCAGGAAAACAAGTGTGACAAGCACACCGAAAAGGGATGCCATCGGGATAGACACTCCAGAAGGGAGCGGAAATCCAAACAATGACGAACCGCCCCCAGCCAACCCTCATCAGTCAGAAGAGACAGGCGCACAAGATGGCAGTTTGCAAGTCGATAAGGATGCGGAACCAGTGCAGGGAAAGGAAGATGAACGAGAGCAACACAAGACGCACGGAAAGCTGTCCTTGCATGCAATTTACACTGCCATCTCATCCTGGTTAGAAGAAGAACGAACAGCTGAAGAGGAACTCAAAGTTGAAATCCCCGATGAGGCACTGCAGACCGAAGAGGTATAGCGTTTTCAGTGTGCGTTGCTAAAACGTCTTTTGAAAAATACTGCAAGCAATTGAAGCCCTCTGACAACATCCTGTGTCTCCTACGTCTACATCAGGGCTTGAAAAAGAGAGTAGAGGAACTTTTGTCAGATCAAGGGTTTGGTCGAAAAACTGTCCAGGGAGAAGGCGAAAACGACGCAGGGGGTTCAGTTGAACGTGAGTGGAGGTTTGCCATCAAGAAAGTGAAGTAAGAAATCACAAACACCACGTACATATCAAAGTTGCTACTGCTACTGTTCCTAATTGCCCGCTGATTTACTCGTGCACGTTTCTGGCAGCTACAAAATGACTATAGGATTGGTGAGCACAGCCGCGCCAGTCTTTTGTGACTGGTTTCACCCACTATTCGTCGACAAGGTATAATCTTTATGATTTTCATGCTCAACCCCACGACGAGAGATGCTGGGGTCATCAGGGAGGATGTGGAGCCATTCACGCTCTTCCTTTAAACCTTTTCATGTCCTGTCACTCGCCATTCACTCTCGTGTTCCCGTGTGTGCACGCTCCTTGGCCTTTGTGTGCAACTTGAGCAGGCGTGGTTCTGGCAATGCTGCACGGTTTCAGGTGCAGACAACAGCAATACACCTAGTGGTACAAACAGTCCACTTTCGGCAATTGCAGGAAACAAATCCGGACATTTTCGCTGGCACACAGAGTCTGAGCGTAAAAAAAATATTGGACAAGGAGTCATGCGATGGTAATAACACGTTCAAGTGTTTGAGTGCACATCGGAAACCACGCTCTTTAACTCATGTTCATACACAGAAAGGCGCGTATATACCTCGAAAAGACTAAACTGAACAACAAGGGATTCGCGCTTGGGCTCTCGCTTTCTTTCTTTCTCGCTTTGCCCCCTATACACGTTCGTGGTCTCTCTCTCTCCCCTTCAATCCTTGTTTTCACACCCGCTGGCTTAACTACTCGCGTGCGCACAATACTGCACAATACTACATGTGCAGCAAAGGATTTCTAGCAAATGGCAACCGGATCTACGAGCACACAAATGAATGCTTTCAGGAAGGGAGTATCGTCGTAATTAGACTCGACGTGAGAACAGGTTGAAGTTTGGCAGATTAGTGATGAAATAAAATTCGTGACAGCGGAGGAGCGAGATGATCCAGGAGCAGTTCCTTATTCAGTGGTGATAGCAGATACGTTGCAAAGACTGTATTTGTGTGCATATATCTTGGAGTAAGAGCGTGCGCGCGTGACTTGAAAAATGAGCAGGCAAGGTGTCTTTTTGGCTGGGGAATGATGACAATTTGAAGGAGATTGGCGTGATGGAAGGCGCAGAAGGCGTAGTAGGAGAGGTTATGCACAAGCATGCAAGAAAAAATGCACGCACACGCACGTGAGCGTTTATGTCATGGTCTAAGACCATTTATATGCTAGAATTCTTCGACTTGCTGTCCAGCACTGACATCACTATGTTTCGTACTTGGCAGGTATATCCCGCAGTCTGTCTCCATGCGAATGGCGACTGTGTCGAGTTTGCCCCCGATCCTCCATCGAGCTCGGCAGCAGGCGATGCGAGGGGCGACAAAAAGCAAGGCACTCAAATGGAGGGCGCGGGCGGTGTAGGTACCGAGAATCTGATCATGCAGACGGATGCGATACTTCAAATCGACGAAAATATTCGGCCATATCACTATGCCCACCTCTCGACAGCGTCGCACGTGGAACGGCTGCTTGATGACGCAGAAGAAGTTCTCACGCCATACCAGCACTGGCCGAGTATGAGCTCGACGGGATGGATAGGGAAAGTGCTACCAGAACAGCTGCCAACGATGGCGCTCACGGGAGCAAAGAAGTTTTTGCGGGGCGCACGTGCGATACTCGATGGTAGGACTCCAAATGCCATATCACAGGTTAAGATTGTCAACTTGCCGGCCGATACGCAACATCGGGAGATTCGAGATCTGTTGCGTAGCAAGTGCGGATTCACTCCTCAGTCCGTATCGCTGAAGCTGGACCGTGATTTTCTGCACCCGAGTGACCGGCTCAAGCTTGCATCGAGCATGCGTAACGAGAATATGACGGCATTCCTTACACTGGCCAGCTCGCAACAGGAAGTTGAAGTGCTCCGCCTGAACGGAGAATCATTTCGAGCCCCAGGCTTAAAGTGGATGGAGGTCGGCTCGGAGGAGCCAAGTGCGGGCACCGAAATCAACAACCATGCACTCGCCGCGGCTCTGCAGCAGAAGATCGAGTTCAGCACACAGGAGCTGGACAAATTCAAAGTTGAGAAGCTCTCGTACGACAACTATATCAAGGTGGAAGGCAAGTACTTCAAACCAGCTGCCCAAGATGATCGCCGCCTTAGTGTCAGCAGTGTCAAACGTGCAGATGCGAAGGCGCTTAGCGAGGATGGAGAAAAAGTGGTCACTCTCGCCCACAGAATGATATCGCTGGTAGGGTGTCTGAAAAGGCAATCTTCTTCAAACTCAACAAAGCATGCGGCGAAGATTCAAAATCCTGTTGCAGAACTGTCTTTGCTTACGGTGAATGGTCTCTCTTTTCTCTCTCGCTCGCTCGCTCGCTCGCTCGCTCGCTCTCTTGCGCGCGATTTCTCTTTCGCGCACGCGCGTGCGCGCTCTTTCTCCCTTTCTTTGCTTGCACCATTGCAGGAGCACGACTTGCGACAGCATGTAACGCGGCTCCAGCGCGACACTGCTTCAAGTCTTGATGCGGTATTTGCTCATCTTGCCAAAGGCGACGGGTCTCAAGCACAGGCAGCGCTGGACCGAGCACGAGAAGCAATCAAACGACTGCCTCCCGGCGAGCTGCTGACTTTTGAACAGGGACATCTTGAGGATGAAATGCTGAATCTCAAGCAGGTGGAGGATCAATTGGAGCGGAAAGGTCGACAGAAAGTTGATATGGAGCGCCAGCGACTGGACGGTGATAGGGAGGCTCGCCTGGATAAATGGCGTGGGTATCTTATGGCGCGCGGTGATCGCCAGGACCACATTGCGATTGAAATGCGAAAGAAGCGGCACGAAATGGAAAATGAACACAAGGATCTCCTGCACCAACTGGAGAAGGAGATATCCATCAAAATCGATAAAGTGCGCAAAGAGTACAAGTCGAAACTCAATGAGGACCTGGAAACACGTCTGAAGGAGGCCGAGGCTCGAGTCCGTGCTGCCTACCCGTGGCTCAACTTCTACAACGTTGAAAGCATCCTTCACCGTCTCAACTGGCTGCTCAATTCGGCAGAGTACTCTCTACGGCGTATCGACGACAGCAAGGACGACTATATTGCTGCGTGGGAGTGCATTACCACAGCGCGCCACATTATGACACTGCCGTTGGGCTTCGACGATAGGCGCAAGCTGGGCCTCGATACTGATAAGGCCATCAATGCTGTGCCACTCCGTTCGCTCCACCATCACTGGCACGCCGTGCTGCGTGCCTTTCCTGAGCGTGCGGAGCTTGTGCGCAATTACGACATTCTTTATGCTCGTATCTCAAGCATTGAGCGTGTACTGCAGTCTCTAATGCGACCGCTTCGTGAGCAAGTTTATAGTTCGACGCGCGAAAGTGGACAGCTGCTCAAGTCGTCTCAGTTGGTGGGGCCACATCACGTCATCCAAGCAGCGCGTGCATTGCGGGAGGCGCTTCAAACACAAGCAAAGCTACCAAAAGAATTGGCACCAAACGATCTCGCCCAAACAGTGCAGGACGTTAACGCCGAAGCCCTGCTCGAAATAGCCCGTGCCCACTCCCTCTTTCTTCAGCAGGCCAGCGCAATGCACAATACACTGAAAACCCCACTCAAGGACATCTACATATCATTTGACTTTGGCCCTCCAGCACATCTGCTGAAAAATGGGAGCGAGTACCTCAACGGTGGTGAAGAGGGTCGGCATAAGCGATCTGAGGTCCACTACCAGCAGAAGACAGATGCGCGTGGCTGGGCGTTGTTGTCCAAAGTGAAAGAGGCCTTGTCAGCTTACGGTTGGACAGTGCATACAGGCGATGATTTCCCCTATGACCGTGTCTTCCAAGAGATTCAATGTAGCAAAAAAGGTGAGAAGCCCCTTGACCTGCAAACCAACGGGACCCTGTCTCGCAAGACAGGCGTACACGGTGTCGGCGACTATGCCGAGTCACTCGGTATGCGACTCACAATCAGGGGCGACCTCTCGAAGTCCAGCGCTGTGTTCCCAGTGAATCTGCCTGTTCTCCTGGCACGAGTCTGCAAGCAGCTTCTGATCAAGGGCAATCAGGAGCAAGAGAGCAAAGGCGAGACTTTGTCTGGCATCGATACCAAGGTGCACGTCGAAGCTGGCCGCTTTGAAGTTGTGAGCATCAAATATGACCGTGAGAGCGACATGACGGTTGCGGACGTTGCTATCCATCCTACGCAAACCAAAGTAGACAGATGCTCAGCGGAGACCCTGGCCTCTGCTGTCTACACGGCATCGAGAGACAAGGCTATAGAGATTTTACCTCCTCCAAACAAACTTGACGGCTGCCACTGGCCGTGGCCGCTGCCCACAAAGGGCACAGAACTGACAGACTATGACATCAAGGCATCACAGAAAATCCAACAGTCGTGGGCTGTCGTAATGCTCGTGACCAAGCGCTACTTGCGCGCGTGTCAGGATCTGGAGTTCTTATCCAGAGGCGCAAACTCGAAAGCAGTCTCGGAAATGCGAAATGCAGTGTGGTTCAAAGGTGCTCCGCGCATAGTGGTGCTGCTGTGCGATGATATCAAAGAGATTGGCGTTCCTTTTACCTGGCGAGGGCGCATGGGCGATATGCTGCGCGAGTGTTCCCACTTTGATTGCACACCTACTTCTGCCGACGCATGCATGCCAAAGCTACACAAACATCTCGCGGAAAAGATGGCCATGACATACGAGAAACCATCCAAAAAGGCAGCGGCTCCGTCCCTCACTAGGGTTGAAGCCCAAACTATGCCTCGCGATGGCCCCCCGCCGGCGCACTTAAAGCCTGTGCCCGGTGGCTCTTTACTTTCGTCAGCCGAGGAGTTGCCATCGGCCTTTGTTGATGCTCTCCGATCGCTGCCTGCTGATAGGGCGGCTGCCCACACTACGGTCCCTGATAAGAAACCGGCATTACGGGCGCTGAACAAATTGGTACCCCCGGGGCAGGCGCCTAGCGCAACCATTTCATCGGCTCTCACTCTAGCCAATTCTCTTCCAGCGCCGAAGGGTATCAAACAAAGAGACCAAACTGTCTCTGTGTCGGGGAGTGACCTGGCTCGACTTTCGGAGAAACTGCAGAGTCTCGACGAGTCTTTGCTCTCGAGGGCTCCAAAGGCTGAGAAGGGCGAGGCTGAGGAGCAGGAGCAGGAGGAGGAGGAGGCACAGGAGGAGCATGTACAGGCAACGCAAGAGGACTCCCCAACGACATCTGCTCTGGAAGAGGAGGTGGAGCAAAATTCAGCCGAAGGCAGGGGGGAGGCGGAAGATGGGGTGGCAGAGGCGGAGGGGGAACAAGGTCAGGCAGAAGAGGATAGTAGAGAGGAAAGAGACGACGATGCCTCTGGCGGACAGGCAGTCGCAAACTGAAACGGTATTCAGACCTTGTACAGTGTATAGAGTAAAAACTCAATTTTTCCTTCGTCTTCGTGGACCCTTGTATTACAAGACAGGGGGTCTGCTTCAGCAGAGCATTCAAAATTGCATCGAACTCATGAAGGAGTGCTTTCTGTTCAGCTTGATCCTTATCTCTCCCTCCACTCTCTGCCCTTATGAGTGATGACAAGTTGGGAGCGTGGACAATGTGAGCTATGCCAACGCGTTGTTTCTGTGCAACGTTGGCCCTCTGTGCAAGGTGCACTGATAAGGATTGTCTATGCATGTGCGCTTTGGCTGCGGAGAGTCATCGCGCAGGTATGGAGTATCGTTTCTAATCATCTCTTCCTCTCTCTCGCTTCTCTCTCTAGCGGTTCTCTCTCTCTCCCTCTCTCTCTCTCTCTCTCTCTCTCTCTCTCTCTCATATCGCACCCGGGCATCTGAGCGTGGGTGGCTCTAGGTAGCATAGCAAACCCAGCCCCTCACGTCTTGCTGCTAGATTGTAGAATATTACCGTTTCAAGCTGCATAAGAGGCAGCTGAGAGAAAAACACTAGAGTGGAGAGAGAGAGAGAGAGAAATCCCAAGGCTACACAAGGTGGTGTGTGTGTGTACACTTGACGAGAATGTGTGTGTGTTTGTGTACACTTCACGAGAAGGTATCCTCGCCAGCCATGGCGCATATTTCTGGCATAAGGCATACTTGCGTGTGTACTGCCACCTGCACATTTAGTTAGTTTAGTATTGGTTTAGTATTAGTAGTTAGTTTGACTAGATTTCTGTCATAAGGTATACTTGCATGTGTACCGGAGAAAGAGAAAGAGAGAGCGCGCGAGAAAGCGAGAGCGAGAGAGAGAGAGCGCGCGCGCTCAACAGCGAAAAGATAGAGAGCAAAAGCGCACTCACGAGCGCGAGAACAAATGCGAGAGCAAGAGAGCAAGTGAGAGAGCCAGCGCACCAGCACGCGCGCTCTCTCTCTGTCGAACGTGCGCTCCCTCTCTGTCACACTCTCTTTCTCTCTTTCTCTCTTTCTCTCTCTTTCTCTTTCTCGCGCGCGCTCTCTCTCTCTCATGAACACAGACCATGTCGCTGAGGGATGACATGGTTGCGGCCATGTCAGGGTTGAGCTCCAAGAGTCTGCCAGGATTCATCCGGAACCTGGGTTTAAGGTTTAAGGTTTAGATTAATGTTTTAGGCATAGCTCCAAGAGCCAAGCCATCCGGAACTGGACGATCAAATGTCTCTAAACCCTTAAACCCTTAATCCTCGATCAAATGTCTCTAAACCCTTAAACCCTGAATCCTAAACCTCTTGGCGAGGAGGGAGCGGCGGGCACTCGAGGCACTAGTATATAAGAGAGCGCATTAATAAGATGAGGCGTAGTAGTGCCTTGAGAGGCAATAGTCCTCCAGTCCTGGCACACATTATATGTATATATATATATACATATATAAACCCTCAAACCCTGAACCCAAAACCTCTTGGCGAGGAGTTCAAGAGTGACAGGCTTGTCGATCAAGTGTGTCGGGCCCAAAGTGATGACTTCTTGATTCCCTGCAATTGAAAAATAACAACAAAAAAAGAAAATGTGTCGGCCCAAGGTGATGACAGCGTGATTTCTTGTAGACAATTCTGAAAAGTCCGCATTGAGGTATATTTACAACCTAAAATTACTGCACAACGGACTTTTCAGGATTTGTGCCTTTGCAGATGCATGCAGGCATGAAACGATGTCATCAGAATTTGCTTGTGTGTGATGTGTGTGAATGATGACATACTACAGAGGCAAAAGACACCTACTAGAGAGGCAAAAGAGACTTATCACAGAGGAAAAAGAGACCCATCACAGAGGCAAATAAGACCTACTACAGAAGTGCTTGTGTGTTAATGATGTATATACATATGAAACGTTGTCATTTGAGTGTGTG
>Ga0315905_10002144_pt1 | contig 20808 bp, 12 predicted proteins | sample LakEriMetagenome_5_FD_203522 | JGI IMG/M metagenome (GOLD analysis project Ga0315905, IMG submission 203522) | Freshwater fungal communities from buoy surface, Lake Erie, Ohio, United States - Buoy 4 MA121 | ecosystem: Environmental > Aquatic > Freshwater > Lake | place: USA: Lake Erie, Ohio...
GGATATGATTCACGCATTGTTTTCTGAGTAGGAGTTTTTAGCTTTGCTTCTTTCTATTTTTACCTAATCTTGCCCATACTCTAGTCTTGCCAGTACTCCATCAGAACACTTTTCAGACATCCTCTTAAAAGCCAATAATTTCACCGATCCAAGCCGTGTTTTTATCCAATCCTTTGAGGTTGGTAATCTTAAAGATCTCCATGACTCCATCATGCCAACGGCGGGGATTGACATTCCCTTAGTGCAGTTGTTTGGCGGTGGTGGCCAACCCTACGATTTTGTTGTCAATGGTGATCCGCGCACCTATACCGATCTTTCGACCCCAACGGGTTTAGCGGAGGTTAAAGCCTACGCCGATGGGATTGGCCCCAATAAACAGCGCATTGTCCCTTTAACAACAGTAGATGCCAATGGGGACGGACAAGCCGATGATCTCAATGGGGACGGGGTGATTAGCGACGGCGATCGCCTGACGGGAACTCCCACCACCTTAATTGGCGATGCCCATGAAGCCGGGTTATTTGTGCATCTCTATACCCTACGGAACGATCAATTTTATCTGCCCGATAGCTATGACAGCCCAAACGAGGAATTTAAACAGTTTATTGATCTGGGTGTAGATGGCTTCTTCACCGATTTCCCTGGTACAGGTCGGGAAGTGTTGGTGAATGATTACTTTGCAGGGACAGGTTACGCCAATCCTAACAATAATCTCAATTCTCCCTATCTCAACGATCCCAACCAACCTTACTACGGGGATTTAGTCGTCGCCAACTTGAACCGCTCCCAAGGATTTGAGGGCATGGCCTTTAGTCCTGATCGTTCCACCTTATATCCGTTATTAGAAGGAACCGTCGTTGGCGATCCCGCGCAGTCGCTCCGTATTTATCAATTTGATGTTGCCAGCCAATCCTATCAAGGGTTAGTCGGTTATTATCGCTTAGACAATACGGCCAATGCGATCGGGGATTTTACCCCCATCAATGACCACGAATTTTTGGTAATTGAACGGGACAACAATCAAGGAGCTTCGGCGGCGTTCAAGAAAATCTTTAAGGTGGACTTCCGCCAGATTGACGAAGGGGGGTTTGTTGAAAAGCAGGAAGTGGCAAATCTGCTCTCCATTGAAGATCCCAATGATCTCAATGCCGATGGTAGCAATACCTATACCATGCCCTTCCAAACCATTGAGGATGTATTGGTTCTGGATAGTCAAACTATTTTGGTTGCTAATGATAACAACTATCCTTTTTCCATTGGTCGTCCCCCAGGGATTGATAACAATGAAATCGTGATGTTGGAATTGGATACGCCCCTGGCCCTCGATCCACGTTTAGGAGTTGCTGCTGCTACCGCCGAGGTTTCTCAGTTAGTGACAGGAACATCGGGAAATGATACGGCGATCGCCAATGATCCCGACAGTGACCTCATTTTTGATGGCATTAACGACACCGTTTTTACGGGCGCAGGCAATGATGAGGTAGATACACTTTTTGCGGTTAATTCTCCTTTTTCTCGTGGTAATCGCCTTAATACCGGCAGTGGCCAAGATATTATCTCCGTCAACAACGGCGCACCGCGTAGCGGATCTCTGCGAGATCGCGCTAATGGTGGCAGTGGCGATGATTACTTTGATGCTTCTGGGACAATGAATTACCGACTTTCTGGCGGCAAAGGCAATGATGTTTTTGACCTGGGTGTCGATGGTAAGGCGATCGGGGGCGAAGGGGATGACCAGTTTTATGTCGGGGAAGGGAGCGATAACCTCCTCTCCGGTGGCGCGGGCGCGGATCAATTCTGGCTCTTGACCGACCAAACTGGGGTAATTGAGATGCCCAATATCATCACGGACTTTACGCAAGGGACGGACGTGATTGGCATTACTGCCCAAGGATCGGGAGTTAATTTCGATAGTCTTGTCCGGGATGGTAATAATCTCTCCCTGAACGGCAACGTTTTCGCCACCCTCTTAGGCGTTAATACGGAATTGTTAACTGCCGCTGATCTCGTGTTTGCCTAAGGGCGATCTTGCTTAGATCCACTCCTTGGTGTACCAGCATGAAAAATAATTAAAAACCTATGAAGTGGGCGGTTATTCAAGCGTAACTGCCCATTTTTGTCGTCAGTAAACCAAGATCAATAAGTTAAGAAAAAGTTAAATTACCCCCCAAAAAAAAGCTTTGCCAAAGCTTAATCAGTTCCTAATCAAACCTTAATGTTCGGGTTAGGAAAGTCTTGTAGGCTGGGGGTTGCAATTCTTTACAATCGTCATTCCTAAATTTTCCTATGACTTCCACGCCCCATGTTTTAGCCAATGGATCTTTTCTCCAAGACTGGAGTGATTTGGGCTTAATCACAGTTAATGATGATTGGTCAGGCATTCCCAGTATCGAAGGGTTTCGCGGTGATGACTTGACCCTTGCCACAGGGATTGACCCCCAAACGGTCTTGGCGGCAGGGACAAATACCCCGTTGGATGTCAATGCTAATCAAACGAATCCCAACAGCTTTACCATGGGGGGGGTTACGGAGTTTGAATTAGCGAATCCGGCGATCGCCTTAGCGGGATCGGGAACGGCGGATGCCCCCTTTTTGTTGATTTATTTAGATACGACCAATGTGAATGGGGCGACGGTGAAATATAAATTGCGGGATTTGGATGGCTCAACGGACGATGCGGTTCAACAGGTGGCGTTGCAATATCGGGTGGGGAATACAGGAAATTTTGTTAATTTACCGACCGGTTATGTGGCCGATGGGTCAGAAGGGGGAACCGCCACGAAGGAAACGATGGTTAATGTGATCTTGCCGGCGGAGGCGATGAATCAGCCCTTAGTCCAACTCCGCATTATCACCACCAATGCCCCCGGCAGTGATGAGTGGATTAGTATTGATGACATTGAGATTGCAGCGACGACTCCCAGCAGTTTTGATTTACAAATTACGGAAATTTGGTCGGGCAATGGCGGCAGTCCCAATTTAACGGCGGATTGGTTTGAAGTTACCAATGTGGGGGATGCTCCCTGGGTGGCGGGGGTTGATCCTGACCTGTTTTACGATGACGATTCCGCCGATCCTGCGGTGGCTGATGTGATCCAAGGTCTAACCCAACTCGCTCCTGGCGAACGGGCGATCGCAGTCATTGGCAATGCTGCTGCTGGGGCGGCGTTTGCGGATGTTTGGGGCGATGATGCAGATTTAACGGGCATTCAAATTGGCTTCACCGATGGGGCCGGTTTGGGGGCTGGGGGCGATGCGGTTAATCTTTGGGTCGGCCATCCCTTGGCCGGCGGTGTTTTGGTGGATACGGAAGCCTATCCCGATACCGTTGGCAGTGGCGGCCGTTCCTACGATGTGGAGTTGGCGGCGTTCAGTACGGAAGGCAATGGTTCCAACGCCGTGGCCACCACGGAAACCGGCGGATCTGCTGGGACAGAGTCGGCGATCGCCTCACCGGGGAACCAAGGGCCGGCCAATGGCGGCGTGGACACGACGGCGCCCATCGTTGCAGCATTGAACCCAGCGGATGACGGCACCGGGGTGACGGCCAATAGCAATCTGACAATTGTTTTCAATGAAACCATGCAAAAAGGAAGCGGCAATATCACCCTCAAACGAGTCAGCGATAATGCCGTGGTGGAGTCGATCGCCGTTTCATCATCAGCAGTAACCATTGATGACCGCACAGTGACCATTGACCCCAGCGTCACCCTGGCCCTGGGCACAGAATTTTACGTCGAGGTGGATGCAGGAGCCTTTAAAGATAGTGCGGGTAATGCTTTTGCGGGTATTACAGATGCCACCACCTGGAATTTTGAAACCGTGACTACTGGATTTCTGACCAAAATTGGGGGTTATCAAAGCAGCAATGGGGCTGAAATTCCCGCCTTTGATCCCCTGAGTGATCGCCTGTTTGTGGTAGCTGGGCCCGTGGTGGAAATTTTGGATTTAGTTGACCCCACTAGCCCCAGCAAAATCGGCGATTTGGCCCTGGATGTCAGCGGCGATCCCGATGGCAATTTAGTTGGCGGTTTTGACCTAATTCCCAATAGCGTGGCCGTGGGCAAAGCAGGAACGGTCAGTGAAGGCATTGTGGCCGTGGCGATCGCCATTACCGAAGCCAGCACCGAAAATAGTAATCTGGGGGAAGTGCAATTTTTTAATGGGGCAACGGGGGCGTTCCTCGGTAAGGTCAACGTCGGCTTTTTGCCCGATATGCTCACCTTTACCCCCGATGGCACGAAGGTGTTAACGGCTAACGAAGGGCAACCTAATCAAGACTACACCATTGATCCAGTGGGGTCTGTCAGTGTCATTGATTTGAGCAGTGGTGTGGGATCTGCCACGGTGCAGGAAGCCAGTTTTGAGAGCTTTAACAGTCAAATTGACACCCTCAAAGCCGCCGGCGTACGGATTTTTGGCCCCGGTTCCAGCGTTGCCCAGGATTTAGAGCCGGAATACATTACCTTTTCCGGGGATGGCACTAAGGCTTGGGTGACATTGCAAGAAAATAATGCGATCGCCGTTGTGGATATTGCCAGCGCGACGGTGGAATCCATTGTGCCCCTGGGTTTGAAGAATCACAACAGCGTCAGTGTTACCAACCTGGAAACCTTTGAGTTCCAAAACCTACCGGCGATCGGCACCACCACAGCGGGGCAGGAAATTTTACTCGGTGGCTTTTCCGGTCTGTTCTACGAAGGGACTGCGGCCAACGGCAATCTCAAATTTGTCACCCACACCGACCGCGGCCCCAATGGGGAACCCACTGGCAGTTTGCGCCCCTTCCTCTTGCCCGACTTTAGCCCGGAAATTGTCCGTTTTGAGGTGAACCGCTCCACCGGGGCGATCGCCATTACCGAACGGTTGAACGTTAAACAAGCCGATGGCACGCCCATCACCGGACTTCCGAATTTAACCGTGGTCGATGGCACAGGCAATACCCCCTATAACGATGAAATTCCCGTTGATTTATTTGGCAACACCATCACGCCTTTGGATAATCTCGGTGGGGATTTAGAAGGTATTGTTGTCGCCCCCGATGGCACTTTCTGGATGGTGGATGAATACCGTCCCGCCCTTTACCAATTTGATACCGAAGGTAAGTTGATTGACCGCTTTGTGCCGGTGGGGACGGCGGCGGCTATGGGGCAAACCCCTGGGGATTTTGGCGATGAAACCTTGCCCGCTGTGTTAGCCCAACGTCGTCAAAATCGGGGCTTTGAGGCGATCGCCTTGGATGGAGACAGCAACAAACTCTATAGCTTTGTGCAAAGCCCCCTGCGGAATCCTGACACCCTCAGTAACGGCACGTTAAATGGGTTAAACAATATCCGCATTGTGGAATTTGACTTAGCCAGCAAAACCGTGACAGCAGAATACCTCTACCGGATGGATAACCCCAACCTCGGCACACCGGGCAATACACGTCCCGACAAAATTGGCGATGCGGCTTATATCGGCAATGGGGAATTTCTGGTGGTAGAGCGGGATGACGATGCCATTGATAGTGACCCCCTGGGCAACATCGAGAAAAAAGTCTATCGCTTCAGCCTCGATGGGGCAACCAATATTACCGGGCAAAATGGCACCTTCGATGTGGGGGGCGGCGTTCTCAAAAGCCTTGACCAAATGACCCCCGCAGAACTCAGCGCCCAGGGCATTAACTTGGTTAGCAAAATCCTCCACATTGACCTCGCCCTAGCCGGTTACAACACCGTGGAAAAAGTCGAAGGCTTAACCCTCATTGATGCCAATACCATTGCCGTACTCAATGACAACGACTTCCAAGTGGCCGGCATCACCATTGATACGGCCACCGGCACCTTTACCCCCGATCCCAACCCAGAACCCTTAGTTTTGGGCATCATCAGCGTCAATTCCAATGGTCTTGATGCCAGTGACCGCGATTTAGATGGCAGCAACAGCACCATCAATATTCAAAATCAGCCGGTCTTTGGCCTTTACCAACCTGATAGTATTGCCTCCTACACCGTTAACGGTCAGACCTACTTTGTTACCGCCAACGAAGGGGACACCCGCGATTACAACGGCTTTAGCGAAGAAGTCCGGGTTTCTAGCGTGTCCTATGTCCTAGACCCCACCGCTTTCCCCAATGCTACAGAGTTGAAACTTAATCAAAACCTGGGACGCTTAACGGTAAGCAATGCCAGTGGCGATCTGGACGGAGACGGCGATTTTGACCAAATTCAGGTTCCTGGTTCCCGGTCTTTCAGCATTTGGGACAGTGCAGGGAATTTGGTTTACGACAGTGGTGATGATTTCGAGCAAATTACCGCCGCCGCCTTCCCCACGTTCTTCAATGCCAGCAATGACAACAATGATTTTGATAATCGCAGTGACAACAAGGGCCCCGAACCCGAAGGCGTTACCGTGGGCACCATCAATAATCGCACCTATGCCTTTGTCGGCCTAGAGCGCATTGGCGGGGTGATGGTTTATGACGTGACTAACCCGACTCAACCGGACTTTGTGCAATACCTCAACCCCCGCGACTTCAACCTCAACCCTGAGTCAGGACTAACGGATTCTGGCCCCGAAGGCTTGACCTTTATTGCCGCCAGTGATAGCCCCAATGGCAAACCCCTGTTGGTGGTGGGCAATGAAATTAGCCGCACTACAGCCATTTTTGAAGTTAATGCCCCGGTGCGGATTAGCGATATTCAGGGTGCCGGTCATACCTCTCCTTTAGTCGGTCAAACGGTGACGGCGGTGCCGGGGATTGTTACGGCAGTGGATTCCAATGGTTTCTACCTCCAAGCTCCCAACCCTGATGCCGATATTGCCACGTCGGAAGCAGTTTTTGTCTTTACCGGCAGTGCCCCAACGGTGAATGTCGGGGATTCGATTACGGTATCGGGGGCGGTGAGCGAGTTTACCCCAGGGGGAGCCAGTAGCGGCAATTTGTCCACCACCCAAATTGGTAGTAATCCTGTCATTACGGTTTTATCCAGTAACAATCCCCTCCCGGCAGCGATTATTCTCGGTTCAGGGGGACGGGAACTGCCCAATCAAATGATTGATAGTGATCCCCTGAGTGTGTTTAATCCCACCGCCGACGGCATTGATTTCTACGAATCCCTAGAAGGAATGCGGGTCACGGCTAAGAATGTTTTGGCCGTCAGCCCCACCAATGGCTTTGGGGAAATTTACGGGGTGGTGGATAACGGTGTTAACGCCACGGGCCTCAGTCAACGGGGAACGATTAATATTGCCCCGGACGATTTCAATCCGGAGCGGGTGCAGATTGATGAAGATACCGGCGTTTTGGATTTTGCCTTCCCCAATGTCAATGTCGGGGCAAGTCTGGGGGATGTGACCGGGGTCATTGGCTATAACTTCGGCAATTTTGAGATTATTCCCACGGAGGATTTTGTTAGTCAGATTATTCCTTCAACCCTGCAACCGGAAGTCAGTACCCTTACCCCCAGCAGTGATCAACTGTTGCTGGCCACCTACAACGTTTTGAACCTCGATCCCAATGATGCCGATGGGGATGCGGATATTGCTAATGGTCGCTTTACGGCGATCGCCAATCAGATTGTGACGAACCTCAATGCCCCGGACATTATCGGGTTACAGGAAGTCCAGGACAACAGCGGTAGTACTAACGATGGCGTGATCAGTGCTGACCTTACCCTGCAAACCTTGATTACGGCGATCGCCACAGCCGGGGGGCCGACCTACGCATTTATTGACAATACCTTTATCGGCAACAACACCAGCGGCGGTCAACCGGGAGCCAATATCCGCACTGCCTTTTTATACAATCCCGACCGGGTCGATTTAGTTGAAGGATCAGTTCAAACCGTGGGTAGCCAAGGCAACGGTGAAGCCTTCTTTGACACTCGCTTGCCCCTGATTGCGGACTTTACCTTCAACGGTGAAACGGTAACGGTGGTCAATAATCACTTTTCCTCCAAGGGCGGCAGCAGTCCTTTGTTTGGGGTCAATCAACCCAGCGTCGGGGATGAAGCCAATGGTAACGGCCAAGAAAATCCCACCCTTAACGGTTCCCTGGATCAACGCCGGGCCCAAGCTCAAGTGGTGAATGATTTTGTCGATTCCGTGTTAGCCAACAATGGCGATGCACAAGTAGTGGTGCTGGGGGATTTCAACGAGTTTGAATTTATTTCCCCCTTGGAAATCCTCGCCGGGGATGTCCTGACCAATCTGGTGGAAACCTTGCCAGATACAGAACGCTACAGCTTCATTTTCGATGGTAATTCCCAGTCCCTCGACCACATTTTGGTGACCAACAACCTCAGCACCAATGCCCAAGTCGATATTGTCCAGCTCAACACCGAGTTTGTGGATAATGTTCAACGGGCCAGTGACCATGATCCCATCCTTGCCCAACTTGAGTTTGCCAATCCCATATCTACCCCCTTCACCCTCGAACTTTTTCATCTTGCCGATCAAGAACCCCTCAACGCGGGCGCAGGATTGACGGATATTACGGGGCTATCTGCCGTACTTAATGCCCTCAAAGCCCAGGATTTAGGGAACGATGGCATTGCCGATAACACCCTGATCCTCTCCTCCGGGGATGCCATTATTCCCGGTCTATTCTACGAAGCCTCCCGCCCGGTCTTTGGTTCTCGCGGTATTGCTGATATCCAAATCCAAAACGAGTTGGGCGTTCAAGCTATTGCTTTCGGTAACCATGAATTTGACTTTGGCACCAAGGCGATCGCCGATTTGATCAGCGGGGCAGCTCCGGGGTCTATTTTAGGGGCAGACTTTGGCGGCACGAATTTCCCTTACTTAAGTACCAACCTCAATTTTGCCACTGACCCGAACCTCGCCCCCTTGGCAATTGCCGGTGGTCAAGCGCCCCAAGCCAATAAAGTAACCCCCTCCACGGTGATTGAAGTCAATGGGGAGAAAATTGGTGTTGTCGGGGCCACCACCCCTACCCTGGCAAGTATTTCCAGCCCTGGTACGGTCGGCATCTCCCCCAGTCCCTTTGGTTCCACCCCCAGCGCAGCGGAACTGGATGCTCTAGCGGCCATTATTCAATCGGAAGTGGATGTCTTGCTGGCCGCCAACCCCACCATGAATAAGGTGATTCTGCTGTCCCACATGCAGAAGCTCAACATCGAAGAAGGCTTAGCAACCCGTTTAGAAAATGTGGACATCATCGTTGGGGGTGGCTCCAATACCCGTCTGTTTGATGAAAATGACCGCATTCGCCCCGGTGATAGCAATCAAGGGGAATATCCAAAAGTCTTTACCAATGGAGGTGGCACGAATACCCTGTTGGTCAATACCGATGGTAGCTACAAGTACTTGGGACGTTTGGTGATCGACTTTGATGCAGCAGGGAATATTCTCCCCAACAGCTACGATCCCATGGTTTCTGGGGCCTACGCAACCGATGCCCAGGGAGTTGCGAATTTGAACGCCGCAGGGTTAATCGACCCCGAAATTCAACAAATTGTGGATGCGATCGAAGCTCAAATTATCGCCACGGAATCCAACGTCTTTGGCTTGGCTAGTGTTTTCCTTAACGGCTTCCGCTCTGGTGCCGGCACGGCGGATAGTCCCGATGGGGTTCGTACCCAGGAAACTAATTTGGGGAATCTAACCGCAGATGCCAACTTAGCCCTAGCCCAATCCCTTGATCCCACCGTAGTGGTTTCCCTCAAAAATGGCGGCGGTATCCGTGCTTCCATCGGTCAAGTGCTTGTTCCCCCCGGTGGCACTGAGGCAGTACGGAGCCCCAACAGTGAATTAGTGGATAGTCAAGGCAACGTATTGAAACCTGAAGGCGGCATCAGTGAAAACGATATTAAGACCTCCCTCGCCTTCAATAATGGCTTGACGTTACTCACCCTAACTAAAGCGGAACTTGTTGCGCTCCTAGAACATGGGGTTGGGTCACTACCGGGGGCCGCTGGTCAGTTTCCCCAGGTAGCCGGGGTGAAATTTTCCTTTGATCCCGATTTACCCGTTGGCGATCGCCTTTTGAACGCGGGCATTTTTGATCAAAACGAGCAACTGGCGGCGGAACTGGTACGGGATGGCGAGATTGCGGGGGATGCCAACCAAGAATTCCGCATCGTTACCCTCAACTTCTTAGCCGAACCGAAGTTTGATGCCAATGGTAACTTCATCGGCGGTGGTGACAGTTATCCCTTCCCCAACCTAGATGACCCCGAGGTTGCTGCCCGCACCAATCCCGTGGAACTGGTTCAAGCAGGGGTACGAACCGGGGATGCCACCTTTGCCGATGATGGTACAGAACAGGATGCCCTGGCGGAATACTTGCTCGACAATTTTGCCACCAATCCTTTCGACCAAGTGGATGTGGGCCCGGCCCTGGATGAGCGTATTCAAAACCTCAACTTCCGCCAGGATTCCGTTTTACCCAGCGAGCCGGAAGCGCCAGCATTACCTATTTTTGGCACGCTGGGCGATGATCAACTCTGGGCCGGGCGTGACTTTAACGGTCAGGGAGATACGCTCTTTGCGGGGGGCGGTGATGATGAAGTGGATGTACCCACTGGCGGGGCCGCTGTTGGCAATAACCGTATCAACACCGGCAGTGGTGAAGATGAAATCTTTGTCGGTAACGGCGATCGGGCCAATGGCGGCAGTGGTGATGATTTCTTGGATGCGTCTGAAGCCGCAAGCTATCGTCTCTCCGGCGGGGCTGGCAACGATATTTTCTGGTTAGGCGAATCCGGTCGTGCCTTAGGGGGTGATGGCGATGATCAGTTCTATGTTCTAGAAGGGGGCGATAACCTCCTCGCCGGTGGCACGGGCGCAGACCAATTCTGGTTATTAACTGACAAAACTGAGGCCATTGAGATGCCCAATATCATCACTGACTTTACGAAAGGAACGGATGTAATTGGCATTGCCGCCCAAGGTTCAGGGATTAATTTCACTGATCTCTTCTTTATGGGCAATAGCATTGCGCTCAATTCCCCCGATGACGTGTTTGCAATCTTAAATGGCTTTGATACCACGACCTTGACGGCAGCAGATTTCGTTTTTGCTTAAAAAAATTGGATGACTGCAACTGGTTAAAGTAATCATTTTGATCATCTAGGGCGGCTCCTTTTTGGGACTTGCCCTTTTTGGCGATCGCCGTTGTCCAATGAATAGCCAGAATCTTCAGAAATCTGAGACTCGTTCTATCACTCCCGTAACCCTCCACCGGCTATGGCTGCTCGAAAACAACATAGCCAACATTGTTACCGTTTGGCGTTTAAAATTCGTACTTATCGGTACGCGCCTAATTGATTTTGTCAGTCAACCAGTGATGCCGCCGTGGTCTAGATCTTGTAATTTGATTAATAGTGGTATCTGCTTTCACTCAAATTCATTCAGAAAATACCATAACTTCCCCCTTTAACCTGGGAAATGTCGGATACAATGACCACGTATCACAATAATGGGCAAACGTTTAAGTATTGTTGATAAGGATGATAAACAATGACTGATGAATTAACTGAAATGCACCCCCCTGCCGAAGAGGCTTTCACCGTTGCCTACTTCCAGCGCATCAAAGAACGACGAACAGAGGAGCGCGTGCTAGCGTTTTGTCAAGTATTGGACTTGGATGGTAACTTAATTGGGGTATCCTTCGACTTAACGCCTAGGGGGTTATGCGTAAGTTTGCCCAATACCTGGCCAAAGGCAGAGAGCTTCTCCATTATGCTCAAGCGTATTGACAACCCCAACCTACCGACAATTACCATAAAATTCACTCCCATGTGGCGAAGTTCCCGTAATGATAATTTTGATGAAATTGGCGGCAAAATTGTTGAAGTAAATTCCCCGTCTGATTTTGATCAATTTTTACACTATTGCCAGAAAGCAGGGCCAAACGGGCTAGTGAACGATTTGAATGAATAATTGGCTGGCCTCAGCTCTGCCGCTTCTCAATTCCGAGGGTTTCTCCCCCCGCTAGCATCCTTCCTTTTTTTCTTACCTTTGCCTCTAGTTGATCACTGGAGGTTTTTTGTCAGCATTTTTAGTCTAATGGCAACATCCATTGCGGAAAAACCCTTGCTAGGTTTTCGACAACGGGTCAGAGTCTGATACCATTTTAGAAAGTATTAAAATTTGTTAAGAAAATTAAAATGCGCGTTTTGGTGGTCGGTGGCACAGGAACTCTCGGAAGACAAATTGTACGGCAGGCCCTTGATCAAGGCCACTCCGTTACCTGCCTAGTTCGCAATCAACGTAAGGCAACATTCCTCAAGGAATGGGGGGCCACCTTGGTCAGCGGCAATATCTGTAAGCCAGAGACCTTACCCCCTGTTTTAGAAAATATTGAGGCGGTGATTGATGCTGCAACGGCCAGGGCTACGGATTCTTTGACCATCCGACAGGTAGACTGGGATGGCAAACTGAACCTAATCCGAGCGGTACAACAGGCGGGCATTAAGCGTTTTATTTTCTTCTCAATTTTGCGAGCGTCAGAATATCCCAATGTGCCTTTGATGGATATTAAGGCCTGTACAGAAAAATTTCTTACCCAGACTGATTTAGACTATACGGTTCTACAACTAGCGGGCTTTATGCAGGGTTTGATCGGGCAATATGCGATTCCGATTTTAGACAATCAGTCGGTGTGGAAAACGGGGGAAAGTACCCCGATCGCCTATATGAATACCCAGGATGTGGCCAAGTTTGCAGTGCAGGCCCTAGAGGTACCAGAAACAGCGCGAAAAACCTATCCGGTCGTGGGCACTCGACCCTGGTCAGCGGAGGAAATTATTCAATTATGTGAACGGCTGTCTGGTAATAGTGCCAGAATATCCCAAGTGCCGATGCCAGTTTTACGCTTTATGCGTCGCTTTACGCGCTTTTTTCAATGGACATATAATGCTTCTGATCGCTTAGCCTTTGCGGAGGTATTAGCCAGTGGCAAACCGTTAACGGCATCCATGGATGTAGTTTATCCCCAATTTGGCCTTGATCCCAAGGAGACTACCACCGTAGAATCCTATTTACAGGAATATTTTGGGCGTATTATGAAAAAGCTAAAGGAACTGGATTATGAAGTAACCCAGCCCGAAACCCCCAGCAAAAAGAAGAAAAAAGACTTCTTTTTCTAATTTAAACGGTTTTTATTTTATTCTTTTGTTCCCCTCTGACTCGCTAGGATTTCGCCACTGTGCCAAAAGTCGGCATTATTTTCAACGACGATAAACCGATCGCCTGCACCGTTGCCCAAGAATTACAGGAGCAACTCCAGCGGGAAGGTTTTGCTGTGGTGATGGAAACAGGATCGGGAGGGCTACTGGGCTATTCCCAGCCGGATCGTCCCATTTGTCATACCCGCATCGAACATTTAACCCCTCCTCACTTTGATCGGGAGATGCCCTTTGCCATTGTGTTAGGAGGAGATGGTACTGTTCTCTCCGCCTTTCGTCAATTAGCCCCGTTAGGTATTCCCCTGTTGACGGTCAATACGGGACATATGGGCTTTTTGACGGAACTTTACCTCAATCAACTGCCCCAGGCGATCGCCCAGTTAATTGCCGGTAACTACCGTATCGAAGCGCGATCAATGATGACGGTGCGTTTATTGCGGGAGGAAACCCTTTTGTGGGAAGCCCTTTCCCTCAATGAGATGGTGTTGCATCGGGAACCCCTCACCAGCATGTGTCACTTTGAAATTCAGATTGGCCACCATGCCCCTGTAGATATTGCCGCCGATGGCATTATTCTTTCCACCCCAACGGGATCAACGGCCTATTCCCTTAGTGCGGGCGGTCCCGTCGTTACTCCGGATGTGCCGGTTTTTCAACTCGCCCCCATTTGTCCCCATTCCCTGGCATCCCGCGCCCTAGTGTTTTCCGATGTGGAGCCTGTCAATATTTTTCCTGCTACTCCAAATCGTATGGTTTTGGTGGTAGATGGGAATGGAGGCTGCTATGTGTTGCCAGAAGATCGCGTTCACTTAGAAAGATCTCCCTATACGGCTAAATTTATTCGCTTGCAAAGCCCTGAATTCTTTCGAATTCTGCGGGAAAAATTAGGTTGGGGTCTGCCCCATATCGCTAAACCGACTTCGGTAGAGTTGCCCTAGGGATGGGGGTACTGTTTCTCTGAATATCTGAATAATGGATACCCCTTAAGCTCGTTAATGGGGTTAAACTGTTGGGAAAATGTGAAAAATTGATAGCATTGACAGTTTAATGACGAGTTTGAGGCAGATATTACCAAAAATAGTGATGGTCGGCCTAAATGTGAGTGGGTTCGCCGTTTGTCAGGCCCAATCCGTCATGGAGAGCGAAATTCCCTCCCCCCATGAGAGCCAAGAAGAAAAATTAATTGAAGGGATGGATAGGGGCATTAAACAGGATTACCGAGGGGCGATCGCCATTTTTTCGGAATTAATTCAACGTTATCCTGATTACGCCGACGCTTATTTTAATCGGGGCATTGCCAGGACAAAATTACAAGATTACCGCGGGGCGATCGCCGACCAAACGAAGGCAGTAACCTTTAATCCCCAATTGGCCGAAGCTTACCAGGCCAGGGCAGAAATTTATTGGCAATTAGGCGATCGTCAAAAGGCCAAAGAAGATCTACAAAGAGCAATTACCCTCTTTAAATTGCACCAAAATACAATTAGTCAACATCAGGCAGAACAATTAATTAATCAATGGCAACGGAAGTAAGTTTACAACCAACCACGTTAAAATTTTTAGACCCTAGAGACATAATTGTAAGTTCAAAAAAACAGAAATTAAATATCTAAATCCGTTAAATTTAACTTCGTGCCATAGGTTTCAATAAATTCCCGCCGAGGCGCAACCCGATCGCCCATTAAGACAGTAAAAATGCGATCCGCTTCCACGGCATCTTCAATCTGCACCCGTTTCATGGTACGGCTTTCAGGATTCATGGTCGTATCCCAAAGTTGTTGGGGCATCATTTCCCCTAACCCTTTAAACCGCTGGATATTGTAGTTTGCATTGGGGGGAAATTGACTAATTTGTCCTTGTAATTCCCGATCAGAGTAACAGTAAAAATGGTTTTTACCCCGCTCCAATTTATATAAGGGTGGGCAAGCGATATAGATGTAACCCTGTTCGACTAAATCCCGTTGATACCGATAGAAGAAAGTCAACAAAAGGGTGCGAATATGCGCCCCATCCACATCAGCGTCAGTCATGATCACGACACGATGATACCGCAGGGATTCCACATTGAATTCATCCCCTTTAATGCCTAACCCTAGGGCCGTAATTAAGGCTTGAATTTCAGTGTTTTTGTAAATCTTGGCATCATCGGTTTTTTCAATATTTAAAATCTTGCCCCGCAAGGGTAAAATCGCTTGAAAACGGCGATCGCGGCCTTGTTTGGCGCTGTTGTGGACAAAAATGCCACTTGCCAAAGCAAAGTTATGGGTATGGGGAACTTCAATGTCATAAACATCAAAGGTCTCCGTTACAGGTTCAATCTTTACAATACGGTGATTGTAATTGGCGATCGCCTCTTTTGCTAGATTTTCATTGTTGTTAAAATAGCGTTCACAAAACCGATCAAAACGTAAGAGGGACTTATCTTTTGTCGCTATGCGGTAATGATTGTAAGCTGAAATGTCGAAACAACCCTGCTCAATTTCAACCTGTTTAAGGGCTGCCAAAGTTTTGCGGTAATAGGTCTGATGTAATGTCGCTCGACGTTTTGCCCGAAAACCATCAGTCCACTGTTCTTTCGTTTTTTCCCGTCGCCACTCCCGCAACTCAGGATCAGCCCACTGTTTAACGGCATTCTCTGAATACTGTTGACGTAACTCGGGGTTTTGATCAAAGTATTGACTCACCCTTTCTGCTTGAGCCACACGATTTTCCAGTTTGCTCCAGTATTCCTGCTGAGCTTGATTGAGTTGAGTCTTGTTTTGTTGGCGGTAGGCTTCATTCGTTTCATAAAACTGTCGCCAGTTTTCTACCATTTCAGCTTTGTAGGCTTCATTTTGCCATTGAGCTTTTGCTTGCTCAGACAGAATCGCCCGTGTTTCTGATTCCTGCATCCGTTGGCTCATTTTCTGGCGAAATTCAGCACTTTGATGAATTTGACGACACTTTTCAACAACATCGGGGCGATGTAACGTTTTGTCGAGATGCTGATGGTGAATGGCTAGATGGTCTTCAGGAGAAAGGCGGATTAAATTATCAGGATTATTATTGCGTTTATTGAAGTCAATATGATGACAGTGCTGATTCTCTTTTGCTTCATAAACCCCTTGCCAGCGATTATGCCAATCCGCAACTAGATGGGTAAATAACCAACTATCAGAACGGGGACTCCAAACCATTTCATAACCGTCAATGGTGATCCCTGTTTCCTTCGTGCTAGAAATTTTGCGATATAACGGCATCAAAGCATCATCGGGAGTTAACTCTGCCGCAGGTTTATAACTCCCATCTCGCAACATAAATTTATGATCTGGGGTGCAAACAATGGATTCGCCGTTATCTAAAGTAATTTTAATTACTTGAGTATTGGCCTTGGTTTTGCGGGCATTGACAATTTTTTCAACGCCGATGGAACCATCTCGACGAATGGTATAGCAAAAATTTTGTTTACCTTGTTTTTCTTCGGCGACTAACTCCTCAAAACTGAGACTCCGGCCATCGGTTAAAGCGACCAGCGTATCTCCCGAAAAGCAACCACCTGCACTATCCCCTTCCACGATGAAGATCTCAGATTCTGAGGGGTCTTTAGAACTACAATCCGCCAATTTACCCGGCAAGGTTGAGGATTCCAGTACCGACTTGCGACGGACTAATTCCCGCGCCCGACGAGCAGCTTCAGCCGCTTTAAAGGCTTGAACGGCTTTTTCAATAATGGAATCGGCAACTTGGGGATTAAATTCTAAAAATTCGGCTAAGGCTTCCCCAACTAGGGTATCGACAATACCCCGGACTTCGGTGTTACCTAATTTCGTTTTGGTTTGACCTTCAAATTCAGGATCAGGGACTTTAACGGAAATTACGCCGGTTAGCCCTTCACGGATATTTTCCCCGCCTAAGTTGCTCTCTCCTTCTTTTAATTTGTTGCGTTTGCGGGCGACGGAATTGAGAGTACGGGTAAGCACCGCCTTTAAGCCTTCGAGGTGAGTTCCGCCGTCAATGGTGCGAATGTTGTTGGCAAAACCCAGCAGGGTATCACTGTAGGCATCCACACACCATTGCAAGGCTACTTCGACGTGAACGTCGTTTTTTTCGCCGGATGTGTAAATAATGTCATCGTGGAGGGGAGTTTTTTCGGCGGTCATGTAGGTGACATATTCCCGAATTCCTCCTTCGTAATAAAAGGCTTCTTCGCGCAAAGACTCGGGACGGCGATCGCCAAAGGTAATTCTGACTCCGGCATTGAGGTAAGCCAACTCCTTTAAACGAGCGGCCAGGGTTGGGTAATCAAATTCAATCCCATCCTTGAAAATTTCGATATCAGGTAAAAACGAAACGGAAGTTCCTGTTACATGGTCTGTATTGGGAATGGCTTCTAACGTACCAATGGGATTACCCTGTTCAAACCGTTGACGAAATTCTTGACCCTGCCGCCAAACCTTGACTTCAACCCAGGCGGAAAGGGCATTGACCACCGACACCCCGACCCCGTGCAAACCGCCAGAAACTTTATATCCGCCACCGCCAAATTTACCGCCTGCGTGCAAGACCGTTAATACCGTTTCTAGGGCTGATTTGCCCGTCGTTGGGTGAATATCCGTCGGAATTCCCCGACCATTATCGACAACGGTGACGGAACCATCAGCATTAATATCAATTTCAATGTGGGTACAATACCCTGCCAAAGCTTCATCAATGGCATTATCAACCACTTCATAGACAAGGTGATGCAGACCTTTAGGCCCCGTTGAGCCGATATACATCCCAGGGCGTTTACGGACTGGCTCCAAACCCTCTAGGACTTGAATTTGATCGACACCGTAATTCGTGGTCATGGTTTCTCCAAAATCAGGCTGAGCTTTGATGTCTTTCCACTTGATGACAAAAGCCCTAAAAATTCTAACATAAAAGGGTTTCAGCCAATGTTAGCGGTTATTCGTGCCTGATTTGAAGAGGGGATCGATCAAGCTATTTTTCCAGTCTGACGGCGTACCATTGCAAATAACCCCCGTCGGCTTGTTCGAGTTCGCAATAATTATCCCGCAAATGTTGCGCTTTTTCGGCGGGGGTGGGGAATTTATTCAGGGTGTTGGGGAGAGGGAACGGGTAATTTTCTAAAATTGTTTCTAATTTGATGGCCATTTCCTCCGGCGTTAAAAAGACTTCCGTTGCTTGGTCTTCTAAGACAGTGAACATGGTTTCTTGGTACATTATCGGGTCGGCCATGGGCGATCGCCTCTGAAATGATAGCGAAAAATAACAATACAGATAATACAAAAGCAGATCATAACAAAAAAGACAGACTGCCCCAAATAGAGTCAACAGCCGGTCTTTTTAGAAAAAACAAAACTTGGTCAGATATTAACAATTAGGCTAGGCGATCGCCTAACTCGGTCTTAAACATTAAACCCACCAGAGCGAAGCTCTAGGCTTCACGACCCAAGACATCTTGCAACTGTCGGAGCGCCGCTGCGCCAATATTGATTGCTGCCCATGTCGCCGCAATTAGTAGGGGACTGATAACCACGATTACACGCCAATCCATTGCTTTACCTCGTCTCGTTATTTAGAGAATATAAAATTTTTTTGAACACTACTATATATAACTTAATCCCGACCCCTTGGGAATGTCAGGGTTTTCGGAGGGTATTATGGGCTTTTGCTAAGCGGACATAATGACGGGCATGGTCTAGGAGGTCTTGCACTTGGTCGTCACTCACTTCCCGAATAATTTTTCCCGGTACGCCCATCACCAAGGATTGCGGCGGCACATTTTTAGTGATCACCGAGCCAGCGCCGATAATGCTCCCGGCTCCGATGCGAACATTATCCAAAATAATGGCCCCAATCCCGATCAAAGACCCGGTTTCAATATGGGCCGCATGGATGACGGCTCGATGCCCCACCGTTACCCAATCTTCCAGTACCGTAATAATGCCGGGATCGCCGTGGATTACTGCCCCATCTTGGATGTTGGTGCCTTGACCAATAATAATTTGCTCCAAGTCAGCCCGTACCACAGAGCCATACCAAATACTGCTGCCAATCCCCAAATGTACTTTGCCAATCACCGTGGCGTCGGGAGCAACAAAGGCGGCAGCGGAAAAATCAGGGCGATCGAGATAAATAGGGAAGTCGGGTTGCATAGCATTCAACGTGGGACGATAGCGTGACCAATCCTATGGTAAGATTGCGGGGAATTTGGCGCTGGCGATCGCCTTGTAAGTCGCTCTCAATCAGAGATCTGGTGATTATTGTATGAAGCTTATCGATGCACAGGGAAGACTGTTCGGCAAAGTTAATCTGCTGGATTTTGGGGCAGCCCTAATTATTTTTATGGTGATTATCGGGATTTTCGTCTTACCCGGTGGCAATGGCAAAAGTTTTGTCGCCCAGGTCAACACCACTCCGATTGAACTCACCACCATTGTACGGGGTTTAAATTTACAAGATCCCCAAGTGCTTTTGAATGAATTTCAAACATTAAAGACAGCTAATATTATTATCCGCAATCAACCGGCGGGCTCTGTGGAAATTCGCAAAGTGGAAGAATTGCCCCGGAATTTAGCTGTGCCCCAACCCGATGGTTCCGTCAAAGCCCTGCCCGATCCCCGTCCTGAAGCCAGCTTCAGCCGCGATATGATTTTAACCTTGGCGGGCAAAGGTGATGTAACCGATACTGGCATTGTCATCGGTGGACAAAAAGTCAAAATTGGGACAGTGTTGGAATTGGAAGGCAAAAGCTTCAACTTCAACGCCAGTGTCATTAATTTATCCAGTGGCAAAAGCTAGGGACGAGGAGACAAATCTGTTGCAGTTTACCCTTCATTGTTCTACTTAAACCAGCTCATTATTGATGAAATTCATGGATCTTTTTTCTATCGAACTTGAAAGATCGATGACAGTCTATTCCCGCAATCAAGACGACTGGTGAGATTGAAAAAAATTGGGGCTTCAGTATTTTTTAAAATTTAGGTTGTTACTATGAAGGTTGCTTTTTTCAGTGCGAAAGCCTACGATCGCCGTTTTTTTGATGCGGCTTTAGCGGCCAATCCCTATGACATTGAACTAACTTATTTGGAAGCCAAACTAACGGCCGAGACTGCTATTTTGGCAGAAGACCACGAAGTTGTTTGTGTTTTTGTTAACGATGAATTAAACCATAAGGTTCTCAAACGGTTAGCGGCGAAGGGGGTCAAATTAATTGCCTTGCGTTCCGCTGGCTTTAATCATCTAGATTTACAAACGGCCGGAGAATTGGGTTTGCAGATTGTCCGAGTCCCCGCCTATTCCCCCTATTCTGTGGCGGAACATACGGTGGGGTTAATGCTGATGTTAAATCGTCGCTTGTACCGAGCCTATAACCGGGTGCGGGATGATAACTTTACATTGGATGGTTTGTTGGGCTTTGATTTTCACGGTAGTACGGTGGGCATTGTGGGCACGGGCAAAATTGGCCTGTGTTTAGCGCGTATCATGGCCGGCTTTGGTTGTCGCCTATTGGGGTATGATCGCTATCCCAATCCAGAGTTTACGGCTCTTCCCCAGGCTAGTTATAGTCATTTCAATTAAGACTGAATCATTTGAATACCACTAGATAATGAGGTAAAATTTTTGCAAAAATAACTTAACTTGAGCCATGCCTTACAGTTTAGATTTGAGAAAAAAGGTAATAGAG
>Ga0315905_10002145_pt1 | contig 20805 bp, 27 predicted proteins | sample LakEriMetagenome_5_FD_203522 | JGI IMG/M metagenome (GOLD analysis project Ga0315905, IMG submission 203522) | Freshwater fungal communities from buoy surface, Lake Erie, Ohio, United States - Buoy 4 MA121 | ecosystem: Environmental > Aquatic > Freshwater > Lake | place: USA: Lake Erie, Ohio...
TCAAAGACAGCTCCAAAGAACTTGCCTACCTCAGCCAAGCCCTTCTGGATAGCTTCAAACAACTTGGCCCAGCCACCAGACAAGCCGACCAGGTAGTTGATCAAGATAACTGCACCGGCAGCCAAAGCTGCAACTAAGGTAATGACCTTGACAATCGGATTGGCGTTTAGGGCAAAGTTCACAGCAAGGATGGCAACAGCTAAAGCTCCAAAGATACCTGCAAGCACAGACACTACAACTGAGTTCTTAGCAATAAAGTCAAACAGTCCGGTGATAAGTGGGACAAGCTTTTCTAGCACCGGCAACAAAGCGTTTCCGATAGCTTCCTGCATCTCACCAAAAGCCACAGCCATCTTTGCCGAGCCTGTTGCAGTTGCAGCAGCGGTTCCACCGACCTGAGTTTCGATAGCCGAGAGAATCATGTCCTGAGCCTCTAGCATCTTGCCCGACTCAACCAGGACCTTTATCTTGTCCTTCTCTTGCTGAGTGAATGTCACACCAGCTCGGGCTAGGGCTGTGATTCCCTTGATAGGGTCTTGCAAAGCTTTACCAAGCTGAGTGGCGTTAGTTTCTGCCGAGCCGAATCCTGCTGCTGCCAAGTCAATAGCAGCTAGGGTAGCTCGATCCATAGCCCCACCCATGACATCGGCAGTCTGAGCTAGGTTCTTGAAAGTAAGTAGTTTGGCCTGTGTTGCCTTGATGACTTCATCGTCAATCGCGGTCTGCTTCATTGTTGCGTCTGCAAAGTCGCGTAGTCGCTTTGTCACTGCACCGGTCTGAGTTCCAAACAGGTTCATAGAGTCTGCAACGCTGGCAAGTCTGCGGTCAGCAACCTGGGCATCCTCGGCTGCTCTAAGGGCAGAAGCACCAAGGGCTGTCAAAGCCACAAGGCCAATCTGTGCAGCAGGAGCTAGAGATCTAGTGACTGCCCCAAGCTTCTCGATAGGAGTGTCGAGTCGCTTAAGTTCTCTCTGTAGCTTGCTGAATCCTTGAGCATTGAAGTTGCTCAGGATGTTGATTTTTATGCCGGCCATTATCGGTTCCCAATCACTTCTAGGTTTCTGTCAAGCTTGTCAAGGTATTGCTCGACACCCTGCAGGACATAGCCTTGGATGAATGGAACCGACTGCTCGGCCTCTGGGTAGATGTAGCGTGATGGGGCACCGCCAAGTGCCTTGATCATTGCCTGACCCTGAGTAGTGACAGTGTGCCTACGAGTGCCACCCTTCCAGTCGTAGGTTCGAGTTGTCTGCAAGCGAGTCTTACCCCCACCGCGACCTGCCATGTCAGCGATGCTTACTGCTGCACCATTTACAACAACCTGGAGAAGGGGTGTTGCACCATCCATGCCAGCTCTAGCATTACGGCCACTTACATTGGTCTTGGTTGTAGCAGGTTTCCATGAGGTTCTACCTGAGTGCCTAAAGCCTCGGATAGGTGCCATCATCGGGATGTTGCCCTGAATCCTGCGACCAAGGGTGTCACCGCCACGCTTCATGAAGGCTCGAATCTCAAAGAATAGGTCTTTATCTACATCGCGGATCTCGGCAAGGGTTTCCCTAATGCCGTACACCTCGACTGACATACTCTTTATCATTATTGCCTCATCTGTTCTGCTTTGCCCTTTAGATACATCTGCATCGTAAAGAGCATACGCTCGGACTCTTGTAGTAGAGCCGAGGGTGCAATCCCTGTTTCACAGGCTAAGTAAGCGATTAGGTAATGCTGGCTTGTTGCTCCCAGCCCCTTAATCTTTAGACTTTTGGGTCCACATCATCGCCTGAGATGGAATCTAGCGTTTCGACAAAATCCTCAAAAGACTTGTCGGTCTTTTTGGTTCTGCGGAGCGAGTTCCAGACGATGAAACTTAGGTAGGTTAGGCGAGGGTCCGACTGGATAGTCGTTATGGCCAAGTTGTATCTCTCCTCGAAGGCAATAAAGTCTGGGGTGCCAGTGACAACCTTTTCTTTATTACCATCCACAAACTCAACTATGAATGGGATTTGCATGGTCTTAGACTGTTGCCCTTGTCAATGCACCATTTAGAGGCCAGGTCACAGATAGCGTGGCAAGGTCACCAATGGTTGAGTTGAATGGGGAATACTGGGTCACAAGGTAAGTACCAGTAAAGGCAGGGTTGGTAGCACTTGTAGCGGTTCCTGCTGGGCGTACAGTCACTGTTGCGTTTGTGCCTAGCAGTGGGTAAAGAATTGTGTCAATGGCTCCTGCTCCAAAGTCCTGGTGGAACTCTAGGGTGATTGAGCCGGTCTGCAATCCTGCGATTGCTGTACGGAATGTTGCACCAAAAGCGGTAGTGTCCTGAGTTTCTACTTCAATCGGCAATTCAACCGATGCAAGTGAGGAACTAAAGTCTGTGCCGTTGATTGTGACATTGTAGTTTGTGGCGATGAACTTTGGCATTGTTTGTTTTTCTCCTAGTCGGCAAACACATCAACAGCGAACTCCGCTGCTAGGTATGTGCCTTCGTTTAGCTGGATGGGGGTGTAGTTTCTCATTTCAGTCACTCGGCAATCGTAGGCATTGCCACCAAGTGTCTTATCTGATTCTACTGCGTTCTTGATACTTGATGCCCCTGTGGATGAGCAGTAGTTGTCAAGTGATCGCTGTGCTGTTCTCTCATCGGCTCGGCCAACGATAACAACAACGACAAAGCTGTATTTGGTTAGACCCTTAGCCATCGCCTGGTTGTATTCAACTGTCACAGGTCTGACTAGGGCGATTGGTGGGTTGGGGTTGTCCGGCATCTCAGGGCTGGTTCTTAGCCCTACGATGGTGCCTAGGTTTGTGGCAATAGCTGTCCGTAGGTCGGTAATGCTTGCCACTATGCAAACCTGATTCTGCGTAGTGGGTCAACAAGCTGGGCAACATCTGGGTCAAGCCTGTTGCTGACTCGCATGATTCCAATGTCAGAGATACCGGCAACACCGAGTGGGCTGTCTAGTCGCTTGTAGATCCTCGATGCCTGGATGACTGTTGCCTGGGTGACTGAGATTGGGACTGCTGACCAACCCCAAACACCTGTGACCTGCACAGTTGCCTCTTGCTCAAACTGGCTGAATAGGTAATCTCCAACAGCTCTGATGCTTGTGAAAGGTGAGATAAGTCCATCAGCTCTGCCGTTTAGTGGCTCAAGCTGGTAGTCGGTTGCGGTCCAAGTAGTGTCAAAGGTGCTGTCATCATCAGTCATTGTCTTTAGAGTTGTCAGACTGATTAGATCGTCAATCTCTGTGACAAAGCTGTCGCTAGGTGTAAAGACTCTAACTGCCGAGCCGGATGAGTAGAAGTTGCGGTTGGCGTATCCGTCAATAGCCCTAGAGCCTGACTCGATAGCCATCTCCAATAGTGGGTCATCAACGCTGTCTGTGATTCTGAGTGCTGCTTTGACCTGAGCTAAGGTGGCGTAGCCGTTAGTAATTGCCATAATTGTCCTAGTCTATCCGCTGAAGCCGTATGCTTTTTAGGCTTCGGAGTGGGTCCAAAGGTGTGCTCGACTGTTGAAAGTTTGCTCATCCTGGCTAACAGTAGTTGTGCCCTTTTGGTAGGTAGCGTCTTGTGTAGCTAATCCCCAAACCCAGTGCAAGTGTTCAATTACTGACTCTAGGCAAGGGGTCCACTGGCCTCTGAACTTTGCTGTAGCAACAGCCTCGGTGTCTGTGTAGTTGTGAATGTAGCCCTCGTACAGGACTGCATCAGGGTCATCTATTGAACCCAGCTCGGCATACTCTCTAGTGATTAGGTAGTGAGTTGCGTGGGTGCCTCTAAGCACATCAGGGTTGTGTAGATCGTTAGTGCCGACAAAGCCAAAGTCTTTAGCAAGCTTTAGTATCGGTTCTGCCCAGCCCTGCTTGAATAGCAAGTCATCTGCTGCCATAAGGATGTAAGGCTCTTTGGTTTCTTTTATTGCTGTGTTGATTGCCCCTGCATAGGATGCAGCTCTTTTGTTTACGACTTTGTTAGAGCCGATGGCTTCGATAGCCTCAGCAGTAGCGGTGTCATGTTCCTCGATGATGAAGTAAGGCACTGCCTCTGGTGCTGTGTCTTTGAGGTTGGCTACTATCTCAGCAACTCTGTGGGGTCTGTTGAGTGTTGGTATTAGGACTGCAATCATGCTAAAACTCTATCCCAAAACTTAGCCTTGGCCCCGATGACAAGCTCTCTCAACACATCTGGGTCTTGCCAGTTAGGTATTGAGCTTATGCCGGCTAGGTCGTTGGTGTGTACCTGGCAACCCGACAAGACTGCCTCAACAACTGCTCGTGGCTCTGCATCAAAGCCTTGTGGCAGAAACACAAAGTGCTTGGCTCGGCTCATAGCCTCTAGGACTTCTGCCCTTGTCTTGTCGTGCATCATGATTAGCTTTAGGTTGTTTTGCTGTGCCCACTCGATTGCTTGCTCTGGACCCTTTTGCTGGTGCCATCTTGCAGCCCAAAGTGCAAACTCCTCTTTGGGCTTGGCTGTGAACTCAGTCGGATCTAGTGGCGAAACAACCCAGTCGCTTGCCTTTGGGTTAGTCCAAGATAGCTCTAGCTCTAGGTGTTTAGGTGTCCGGCACATAAGCAGTTTGGCTGAGTTGAATAGGTTGGCTCTTTCCTCACTTCTGGTTTGCAAGTGATGTACCGCCACAACTGGTTCTTTCTTTGCCAGCTCTGTCATTGCCTCTGCATCTAGCAGGTCTGTGCCGGTAATGACTATCTGGTCAAACTGCATCGCCTCACGCCATTGGTGTGGCAAGAATGTCTTCACCTCAACAGGTGCGTCATCGAGCAAAGTGGCATCGGTCATCTCTGCACCGCCGACAAGCTTTCCTTGCCAATACTCAGGCAGATGGTGGCTTATCCAAGCAATCACTTGAGTAGTTTCTTTAGCACCGGAACCCAGTGCTTATCCCAAATAGTTTCGATGTCAAAGTCTTTAGCAAAGTCAATAGCAACCTGTGATGGGCCTCGCTTGGCGTAGTAAGACTCTTTTAGGGCATTGACAAGGCTAGGGATGTTTGGTGTCTGCCACCAGGCATCTTGCCCTGCATCCCAAGCTGGCTGTCCATCGGTCAGCCATGAGTCCTCGCTGATTAGGTCAGGGGTTGCAGCCCAGTTAGATCCGATGACCCTTGTGCCACAAGCCTGAGCCTCTAGTGTCGGCACTCCAAAGCCCTCACCATAGCTAGGGGCAAGTAGCACATCCATCCTGGTGTAGATGGCTGCAAGGTCTTTCTTAGCCATCCCAAAGCGATAGTCCTGTGGGTTAGGCAGTAGCACCTTGTCTTTGGGAATACCAAGTGATTGGAGAACTTGAATAAGGTTCCAGCCACCTGCCATACCATAAGGGTCGGTGTGGAGATAGAGCAAGGCATCTGGTTGTTGTTTAGAGAAGATGCTGAAGGCCATTAGCAATTCGCCAAAAGCTTTCCTGTGAATCAGACCTGAAGCCTTGTTAGCTGCAACAACTCCAATAAGGAAGTCATCCTCTTTGATGCCGAGGTAATCGTTGATAGCGTGTTTGCCAATCTCAAAGGTTGGCTTGTAAACCTTGGTGTCAATAGCATGGGGCACATACTCACACTCGATGCCCTTTGCAGTCATCTGCCTAACGCCGTGAGGTGCCATCGCGATAGGTGTCACATTGGGCTTGCGAAGCCACTGCTCAACCTTTGGTGGCATAGTCACATGATCTAATGGCACCCACGAGGCGATAGGGAACTTGTCATAGCCCTTTGATTGCATAACCCAAACATCGTAAAGGCTGATAAACAGGTTTGGCTTGTCAGGGTTTTTAGCAATGAGGTTCGCGTGATCTATCGGTGCAGCATCGTTGCTGTAAAGGTCAATGCCTCTTGGGAAGTGTGGCACTTTGCCATAAGCTGTTTGGACAGTTGTTGGCACACCTTCGAGTCCGTAGTTCGACAACATCTGAACATCGAGCCCAGACCTTTTGAGATTGTCTAGCAAGTGTGTGGCTTGCTGGCCGTATCCGGTTGGTGCGTTATAGCTGTTTGACCATAGGCTGACAGCTCCGTTAAGTTTCTCTTTTTTAGTAGTAGGCATGGCCTAATACTAGCAAAAGACAAGCCCCAAGCGAACCTACACGCTTGGGGCTTGTCAGCTTATTTAGCTAGGGCTAATTACTTACCTTGGTAGAAACCGATGTGAGTTGCGTGGGTTAGTCCACCATCAACTCGCATTAGGCCTCGGTAGGTCACAGTGTCAGTGTTGAAAGCGAAGTCAGCTGACTGATCAACTCTCATTCCACCTGCAACGCGAACCTTGAATGATGGTAGGTGTCCGAACAATACTGACTTAGCAGCAGTTCCAACAGCAGCAACATTTGGGTTCTCGTACACTGGGTAGCCAAGCAAGGTTGCTGGCTGTCCTGGGACTGCAGAATCGGTCCAGATGTATGCACCTGCACCATCCTTTAGTTTTCTGGCAGCAGCGATACCGGTCTTGCTCATCTGGAAGCCTAGTCCTGGAAGAACGCGAGCTCCATCTGCGATGCCGTAAACAAGGTCAATCAAGTCCTCATACTGTGCAGCGAAGTTGGTTGCGGTTCCACGAACTACTGATCCAGCAGCAGCGGATAGCTTTGTGGTTAGAACATCGTTGACCTTTAGGCCAAGTGAGGTTCCAAGCTGCTGTGCCAAGTAGCTGCTGATGTCGAATCCAGCGTCAGTCACAAGCTCCTGTGCAACCTGCACTAGAGCACCATACTTCTCAGCACCAAGGGTGATGGATGAGAATGTTGGGTTGCTCTCAGAGATGGTTCCTGCAGCTGCAACTGAACCAGAGGTTGAAGTTGCGGTGACTGTTGGGATAACTAGGTTCTCGCCAGAGGTGGTGTTGAATACCTCAGACACAGTTAGCATCGGGCCAACTAGCTGTGCAATCTCGAATACCTGGTCGTAGAAGCTCTGGCCAACAGTGTTTGTGGATGGAACTAGAGTACGGTTCTCACGAACGAACTCGTGTCCACGAGTTTCACCCATAGCGATTGAGCGTAGGATGTCTGCATCGCTGTTAGCTGGTGCGTAAGTTGCTGGTGCGAATGAAGCGGATGCCTCGGCTGCACGAGCTTCGCGGTCTGCGATTGAACGAGCAGTTGAGATAGCTGTGTCGGCTGAGTCAATGTCAGCTTCGATACGAGCAATCTTCTGGTTTTCTTCTGCGGATAGGCCACGCTTCTCAGCCTCAGCAATGTCAAGAACTTCTCTTGCCTGTGCGATGAGGTTGTTGCGAGCATCCATTTGTGACTTGATAAAGTCAGACATGATTCTCCTGTTTGTTAGTTGATTAGGGTTTCCTGCGGTGCTGACACTCAACAGACACAGCGGTGCTTACACTCAACTGCTATTCACAAGTTTACAAGCACAAAAAAACCCCAGCTCAGGAAGGGGGCCGAGCTGGGGCTAAAAACTCTTTAGCGAGTTTCTTTTGGACTGGTGACCCTAACTTCTTTGGCTGGGTTCACCGAGTTCTTGTTGTCTAGTTCCCAGACTGCTTGGGCTAGATCCTCAGCAATTTCTGCGACTACACCGGCTGAAGGGTTGCCAGCGGTTGCAAGGATAGCTGCTTTGATTTCATCTTTGGTTGCCATGATTAGATCCTTTTCAGTAGTAGGTCAAACTGCTTTTTCTTTAGGTCTAGCAAGTCAAGGCCGTTGTCTGCAACATCTTCTGCTTCTGGCTGTGCCTTTAGCTTGCCAACAACATCGGTGATTAGAGTTGCTTGGGCCTCATCGAGGTCATCGCCTGACTCTAGCCTTAGCAGTGCATCGGCAAGTCTGTCTGGGTCAATCGCCTGGTCAGTAGATCTAACAGTTGCGGTTGTTGCTGGATAAGCAGCGAAACTAACGATCGAGGCCTCAAAAAGTCTGACTGATTCCAAGGTTCTTGTTTTCCCATCTGCTGACCATGAATCCTTGATGACATTGAAGCCAAAGCTCATGGAGTCTATAACTTTAGTCCTAAGTAGCTCGGCAACATCTCTGCCTCGGGTTGTGTTGGGAAGTTGTGCTGTGACCTTCAGGCCTCGCTCATCCTCGACAAGTTGCATAGTGCCACCGCGAAGGGATGCAAGTGGCTCACCTGCGTCATGGTTCCAGAGAAGCTTTACCTCGTTGCGAGATTGTAGGGAACGCCTAAAAGCACCTGGGGCAACATACTCGATGAAGCCACCTAGATCCTCAGAAGGGCTGTTAAATACTGAGGCATAGCCAGTAAAGCTCATACCATCGCCCTCAGCCCTGACCTCGAAGTCAACGCTGTTAGTTCTGACCTCTGGCTGTTTAGCCTGTGGGCCGTCAATCTTTAGGGCAATCGCTCTCGCGACATCTAGCCACTTGTTTTTATTAGTCATCCTGGTAGTTTCCTCTGCTCTGATTCTAGCAACAACCGAATCAGCGTAGTCTTTGGTTCTCTGTGCAGCTCGCTTAGATGGACCTGATCCCCAAAGCAAGTGAGCAACGACACCGGCTGATGGGTAGTTGTCTGAGTTGGGGTTCGCATCTGGGCTGTCTAGGTCAACAAGGTGTCGAGCAATCCAAGCAGCAATTCTTATCCACTTGTCATCGCTGACTGTGCCCTCTGCCATAGCTCGGGCCTCGCGAATAGTGCCAGGTGTGACACCATCGCCAGCTAGACCTTGCTCGTAATACTCAAGGCCTCGGCGAGCTGCTGCTCTCATGTAAGCAGGGGCATCTTGGTTTATAGCCCTAATCTCACCCATGTTGTCATCTTCATCATCATCGTTATCTTCATCTGGTTCCCAAGCGTTGCAGTAGAAGCCACCATCAACAAAGTCATCCCAACGCTCGCACCAAGCTTTATCGCCAGCTTCGTTGATTCTTTCCTCATTGAAGAAGAAGCAGTTGCCACAAGCTCTGCCCTGTGGGACATCCTCGGCTAGGGCTGGTCTGTAGTTGTCTGGCAGTTCTCTTGTTGCTCTTAGTTCTGCAATCTTGTTTAGGGTAGAGAACTTGTGGCCGACTAGCACATCGGTTGGGTTCCAGCCATCCTCACCCTCGCGGTAGATCCTGATAAGTGCAGCAGGGTCATCTGCTGTGCCGGTAATTGTGAAGCTAGAGTCTGGGACATTTATCTCGCCATCTCTAACAATCCTGGTGATGCGACCTTGGGCAACATTGTCACCTGAGCCCCATCTCACAAAGTCACCAACACTAAGCTCATCTGGCTCTGCCCTAAGCTCGCCACCTGGCTCAATCTCCTCAGCGATTGACAAAGCCACCATCTGATCTATGGCATCCTGTTTGGTTGGCTGGCAAGTAATGACAACGCCATCCTCTTTTACAACTGCCCACTCAGGGCAATCGGTCTGGTCTGAGATGAAGTAGGGCATTAGGCAAGCCTCGCATTTACTGTTATGGACCCACCGAGTGCGACAGCGGTTCCGTTGATTGTGATGGTTGTTTGTGATAGAGAAACTGTTTGAGTGCCAGAGTCATAAGCCAATGGTGAGGTTGCAGCAATTACACCTGTGGCTCCTGTGTTTCCAGTATCACCTTTTGGTCCAGTAGCACCTGTGGGACCAGTTTCACCGACTGGACCTTGTGGGCCTGTTGCACCAGTAGCTCCTGTTGCACCTTGAATACCCTGAATACCTTGTGCACCTGTAGCACCAGTTGCACCAGTCTGGCCAGTCGAGCCAGTAGGACCAATCTCGCCGGTATCACCCTTATCACCTTTAGGCCCAGTTGCTCCTGTCGAGCCAGTGGCACCTTGAGGTCCGGTATCGCCTGTATCGCCTTTGTCACCTTTTGCACCTTGAGCACCTGTGTTTCCGGTATCTCCCTTTAGGCCTTGGATTCCTTGTATGCCTTGCAACCCTCTTGGCAATACAAAGTTGATGGTTTGAGCTGGTGAGGTGCCAGTAATTGTGACAACAGCAGTGTCATCGCTCGACTTGGTTACAGTTCCAACTGAAAGTGTGTTGGCTGGGCCAACTACTCCCTGGATACCCTGTGGGCCAGCGTTGCCTAGATCTAGCGTTGTAAAGGTTTCAGTCACATTGACAGCAGCGTTGGTTTCATCAACCTCGATGCTTGTGCTGGTTTCAGTTAGTTCCAGTGTGACTTGGGACATTACCTAGTGACCTCAGCCTGGATAGCGAACGATCCCTGAATAAGTCTTGTCACCTGACCGCCAGAGTTTAGTTCAAGGTCATAAACATAGTTGCCAGCGATAGCAGAGCCCATTGTGTTGGCTGATACAGCAACAGCGATTGTGCCAGCAGTTCCACCAAGGGTTATGCCTGAGCCGTTTGTCAAACTTAGGACTGTTGCACTAGCGTTGGCATTTTCTCTCACCTGCATTGCAGCGGTGTAGCCAGTTAGGTTTACTGCTGTGCCAGCGATTTTCCAAGTCATGTTTAGGTCATAAGTTGCACCCTGGTAAGCGGTGATGTTGTAAGTTGCTGGGTTTATCATTACTTGACCTCGTAAGCGGCTTCTGGGTCCTCTGGGTTGACCTGTGCGATTCCTTGTAGCTGGACTGTTGGTAGGCCTGTGTGTTGGATAGCAGGTAGGCCCATGACCGATAGCACATCAGCTGGGTCGAATCCTGAGTTGACTAGCTTCTGAGCCATGCCGACTCGCTTGTCTGTCGCGACTAGCTCGGCTGCGTCAATGTTCACATTGGCTAGTGGCACTCGGATAATCTCGCCACCTGCAACCGGTGGTAGATCCTCAAGTCTGCGGATGTCGTTGATGGTTAGGTATCCTGCTTGCAGTCCTGTTGAGTAAGCCGAGAAGCGTGTTGCAGCATCTCCGCGAAGTAGGCCGTCAAGTGTGAACTTGATGAAGGCTGTGGCTCCACCTGGCTCTGCTGCCATCAAAGGTGTGAACGCTGACTCTAGCTTCTGCACTATTGGGCGAAGTGTGTGAGTCACAAAGGCGATGTTGTTTTGCTCAACGCTTGAGTAAGTGTTTGTGCCTGGCAGACCTAGTAGGTGTGGTGGGATGTTGAAAGCTCTAGCTACATCCTCGACTGCCATCCTGCGAGAGTCTAGGAATTGTGCCTTGTCGTTTTCTACTGTGGTCTGAACAAACTTAGCTCCACCCGATAGCACTCCGGTCTTGTGGGCTTTTCTGAATCCTTTGTGTCTTGCATCGAAGCCATCAACAAGGTTCTTAGCTTGCTCTGGTGTGAGGTTGCCAGGGAACTCGATGATGCCGTTGGTGCTTGCACCTTGACCAAAGAATCTAGCAGCGTAGGACTCTAGTGCGATAGCAAGTCCAAAGTTATCCTTGAGTGCAGTCACGCGAGAGATACCGCGAATCTCACCTGGGCGAACTAGGTCAGGGATGTGGATGATCTCATCTTTAGTAAGTGGCTTGCCTTCACCCTCGTAGGTGTAGATAACTGAGCCAATCTTGTCCTTGCGAATCTCTACTTTGGCTGGGTTTAGCACTGTCATGTTTACAACGCGACCTTGGCGATCCTTGAAAGTTCTCACAAAGCCGTTGCCATCAAGCAACATAGAAACAATCAGCGAGCCGTAAAAAGCCTCTTTGGTTGTGTCAATGTCTGGTTGCTGTACCCAAGCTGGTCTAGGTCTAAAGGCAAAGCGAGCACCATCTCTGCGAATGTAAGAATCAACAGGCAAGGTTGAGATTGTGTCAGAGATAAGGCTGACCGCTGAGAAGATTGCGTTGACCTTAAATACAGTTTCGTTGTTTACGATTGTGCCCGACTGATTCATTACATCGAGGTCATTGCCGGCACCCCAAACTGTCTGAAAGCTGATGGCACGCTGCTCGAATAGATTGTTAAGCACTTAGTTATTTCCTTTCGGCAGCAAGGCCAAACAAGACCAGGAATACGCCACCAATGATGAGTCCGGCTGGTACAAAGATTAGGGCCACGCCAGCGGTGACTGCTACTGCACCTGCTATTTGTAATGAGGTTCCCATGACCGCCTTAGATAAAGAATTGTGGGACAAGTTGTTCAGCCTCTACTCTACCAACTGTTGCCCTATCAAAGGCGATGACCGCTGCGACTGCTGCGTCAATCTTTCGAGGTGAGCCTCGGTGCTCTTTTACAATTCTTGGTCCCAAGCGGTCAATCTTGACAACCGAGTTGGTCAGGTGTCGCTCGAGTAGTGGGTTGCCATCGTGGATCATGGTCTGCTCGGTGACCGAGGTGTAGAACTTTTGGCAAGCACTCACCATTCTGCTCGGGCTGGTTGATGGGAACTCGATGACAGGCAAGCCCATCTCAAGCATGGCATCCATAGATCTCTGCCAGCGATAAGGGTCACAGGCAATTTCTTTTACAGTGTGCGTTGAGCAGAATTGAATGATTTTATCTTCGACTTCTTGGGTGTTTACACGCCAATCATCGGTATCCTCGGGCTGCTTTTCCCAGGTATGAATCATAAACAGGTAGGGCTTTTCATCCTCTTTAGGGATAGTGCAGCCGACTAAAGCTGTGCAGTCACCATTGAATGAGCCGTCAAAGCCGATGATAATCTCCTCATCTGGTAGCAATGCACGCTCCTCAGATAAGGGTTGCCAGGTGCCGTTAGGCAACCAAGCGTTCATCGAGCTCACCCATTGGTTCAATCTCTTGGTTCTAAACTCTGGCTCTGGTGTTCGCCTAACTGCTGAGGCAAAATCATCGGCAGAAACTAGGTCATCGTATCCAGGGTTGGCAGACTTCCAAACCTCGGGGTCGTGATGATCTGCCTCATCTTGTGCTGCCCACCAAGCCATAAAGAAAGCAGGATCAACTACTTCACCGCTGGCAACTCGCTTACCGTATTGGAATAGGTTGTAAGCGATTGAGTCTTGTCCGGTCATGTCGGTCTTTTGACCTGCCGTTGTGATGGCGATTAGCTGACCAAGCTTGCCTCGGTTTCCCATCGCTAGTTGGAATACATCGAATAGTGTTCGGTCCTTGTGAGCGTGGAGCTCATCCATGATTACTCGGCTTGGGTTTAGACCTTCCTTGGAATAAGCCTCGGCAGAAACAACTCGGTAAACGCTGTTGGTTGATGGCACAAAGATTGCATCGCGATACAAGGTGCAAAGCTCTGACAGCTCGGACTGCTCGACCATCCTCTTGGCTTCACCGAATACGATTCGAGCCTGTTCCTTTTCTGCTGCAACTGAGTAAACCTCGCCACCTTCAATGCCTTCTGCAATCAAAGAATAAAGACCAAAGGCAGCCGAGCTTAGGGCAGACTTGCCGTTCTTTCGAGGCATCCCGATTAGGGCAGTCCTAAACTTAAGCCCATCATCTGGGTCTTTGGCATAGACAAGTTTGATTAGCTCTTGTTGCCAGGGTCTTAGTCTTAGGGCTTGACCGGCTCTACCTGCAACGCCGTCTTTACCGATAGACCCAAAGGCTTCGGTGAACTCGATAGCGTACTCACCATCACCGCGATCTATGCTCTCTTGGTCAACAGGGGTTAGATAAGCAGGTGGCCAACTATCCACGCTGAGCCTTCTTGGTCATTAGTTCCTCAAGCTTGCTCATCTTTTTGACCTCTGCAACACCGAGGCGTGTTCGGTCAGCAGGTGTAAACCCTAGTAATGACAGATTGGAATAGATGGACTTTTCTAGTTCTCTTAGACCCCTGCGATCCTTCGGGTTGTTGTCTGTCATGACCCTAACCCTCAAGTTCCAACGCTCATCAACCATCTCACAGGTCATAAGCAAAATCTCAATGTCGCTGTTGGGGCTAATCCATGCAATGCCAGAATCCCAGACTCTGTCCCATAGTTCCCTGCCGTACTTTAGCAATGGTCGGGCTGGCTCGGGTTTGACTATTGCTTGTGGTATCAGCATTAGCGTGGATTCATCTGGCAATGACCGCTTGCCAGGGTTTCCAGTTAGTCGCTTGACCTCAGTCGGGACTGGTGGCCTACCAACTTGTGCCACAGCTAATCTGCCTTAGTCGGTACTAGCTCGGCTTTATTACCTGTTTCTTTTTCAAGCCTAGCTAAAATTACATCTGCAAACTTAGGGTCAAACTCAATGCCAATAGCTTTTCTATTATTTTTTACACAGGCAAGTAGCGTAGTTCCACTCCCTGCAAAGGGATCTAAAACAACATCATCTTCCTTAGTCAGATAAGTGATAATTTCTACCATGACTGAGTAGGGCTTCTGTGTTGGATGCAGTCGTTCCTTATCCTCGGCTGTCGCTTTCCTTGTAAATCCAGCCCATAGATTTCGGATAATGTTAGATTTTCTCTTGCCATTTATCCATAACATTTCATAAGGCATCCCATAAGCATTTTGGATTTCACCGGACTCAGTTTGTCTTTTATCCCAGACCCACCATGTGCCGTCTGCTGGCAAGTATTCATAAAAATAATTAGCCCCAAATAAAGCGGTAGTTTTAGAATGACCGATGAATCTAGTAGGGTCAAACTTTTTCTGATCCCATTCAGGTTTTTCTAGTTCAGCGTGTTTTGAACTAACCTCAATGTTTCTACCTAATGACTTGCCCACTGGACCCCCATACCACGAGAAATCTACATTCATTCCGTATGGTGGATCGCTAATAACTGCATCTGCAATCGGAAGGTCTGCTGTAAAAGCATCGGCAACATAAAGTTCGACATCGCCTATTTTCCAATGATCACCTAAAGATGACCGCTGAGGTACCGACTGTGGCACATCATCCTCTGTTGTGACCTCATCTGATGTAGGCACCTCTAATGCCTCGAACCCAAACTCGGCTAGTTCCCAGCCTTCACCCTCTAGCTCTAGCAGTTGAGATGTCAGGACCTCTTGGTTCCAGGTGGCAAGCTCCGCTGTCCTATTGTCAGCAATAGCAAATGCCTTGATTCTGTCTGGTGTCCAGTCATCAGGAATCTTGACTGCTTCGATGTCGGTCCAGCCTAAACGCTTGGCTGCTTCGACAGTTCCATTACCAGCAACTATTACGCCTTCTTCAGTAATGACTATGGGTTTGCGTTGCCCAAACTCTTTTAGGCTGCCCTGAATCGCCTGAAGGTTTTTTTCATCGTGTTGTCTTGCATTCTTTGGATCAGGGGTTAGCTCAGTGATGCGTAGGTTTATTATCTTCATTTTTATAGCCTACCCAAAAAGCTTTAGTTTTGCGGAGCTCTACAGAAGCTCAGGGGCTCGGGGTGTTGGCTTGCAATGTAGCAAAGATTTACCCCACTCCCCGATAGAACCTGGCGTGGGGGGTCCTGTGTGGCTTGTACGAGGGTTTTGACAAAATGTCTGTCAAGTTTGCCTAACAACGCTTGGTCAAGGCTTGTAGCGGTCTGTGGCGATTAGGTTAGTTGCTTGTTGCCTCTACTGGCGTTGCACTTAGCATGAGCAGCAGCTAGTGGGCTACTCGGGTCACCTGGAATCAAGTGATCTGCTTGTATCTCATTGCGACTGGCGAATGGCTGCTGGCATAGGTGGCAGTGGGTGGCGGTTTGCTTGATAGCCCCCGCCCTTTTTTTATACCCGTAGTTGTAAAGCATTGCTTTTCTTTGCCTACGCTGGGGGGTTTCAATTCTTGGTTTCTGTTCCCTTGGTTTCTTTTCCAGCCGGCAACCTTCGCAATACTCTGACCTAGCGGTAAAGATTGCCTTGCACTTGAGGCATGGCTTAGGGAAGATTCTCATTATCTAAATACAACTATCGCTGAAGGGAATGGTGCTGAATTGTTTGCATTGCCGGACTGGTCAACAAACTTGATTCGGCCTCTAATAAACCTGACCTCACCTTTGGCTGCATAATCATGCCACCAAGCTGTATCAGTCCGAGCAGGTACTAGACAGACCACTGTTGCCCCCCCCCGCCAAGACTCATAAGCCTTTTTCATCCAGGCTTTTATTGTTCTTCCGTAAGGTGGATTCATCCATACAACACCAGTCCATGATTGAACTAAGGCATCCTGAGCCTCGTCATAGTAGTTGTCTACCTTATGATTCCAGTCGCTTGCACAGGCATCGAGTGTAAAGCCAAACTCTCTGTTTAGTTCATCAAACAATTCTTGAGGCGTAGCCCATTGATCTGTGAGCGATGACATGAGTCCTGTTGTAATCAAGCGTCTTTTCCCCAACCTTTTCCCTTGAATGTCACAGCAGGTGCAGTGTCGTAGGCTCTTGGCATTACCTTGGCACAGCCGATGCAGATGGGCTTGTGTTCATCGTCTGCCATGCCTCTAATGATTGTTAGGGTCATGCCACAGTCGTTGCACTTGTAATCGTAGGCTGGCATCTTTATCTGTCCTGCAACTTAGGCTTGCTTGGCTACTTGGTCATAGACCCAGCGGAAAGTCTTTTCTAATCCCTCTTGCAAGGTAATGCTTGGTGCCCAACCTAACTGCTCTTTGATGTAGGTATTGTCTGAGCTTCTGCCCCTTACACCTTTAGGTGCATCGAGCTGGTACTTCCTTGTGAGCTTGATGCCTGAGATGTCCTCAAGGATGTCAACGACTTGGTTGAGTGATACCTGTTGGTCTGAGCCGATGTTGACTGGCCGGTCTAGGTCTGAGTTGTATAGCAACTCTGTGCCGTAGATAGCATCGTCAATGTAAGTAAAGGATCTAGTCTGTTCTCCATCGCCCCAGATGTTGATGATTGGATCACCGGTGATGGCTGCGATAGCTACCTTGCGTGATAGTGCAGCAGGTGCTTTTTCTCTGCCCCCTTGCCAGGTTCCCTCTGGTCCATAGACATTGTGGTATCTGGCAGTCCTACCTTGGATGCCGTAGTCCTCTTGGAAGTGTCTGACCATACGCTCGCTAAACAGTTTCTCCCAGCCATAGCCATCCTCAGGCATAGCAGGGTAAGCATCTGACTCTTTGAGTGCGACAACATCTGGTGTGTCCTGTTTGTCTGCGTTGTAAACACAGGCTGATGAAGCAAAAAAGAAACGCTCTGCACCTTCGGCTTTAGCAGCCTCTAGCAGGTTGGTGTTGATTAGGACTGACAACATACACTCGGCCTTGTGTAGCTCGATGAAGCCCATGCCACCCATGTCTGCTGCCATGTTGAATACTTGGTTTTTTCCCTTTATGGCTGTCTTGCAATTTTGAGCATCCTTGAGGTCAAGCACCTGGTTGTCGTAGTCATCAAAGACCTGATACCAGTTGCTCATTGGCTTGCTGTCAACTACTCGTACATTGGTGTAGCCCTGATCATGTAGTGAGCGAACTAGCCAGCCACCGATAAAGCCACCGCCACCGGCTACTAGGACTTCTGAGTCTTTATTCATTGTCGTTCTCTTTTCTTTCTGGCAACTCTAGCAACAGCCTCAATGCTAACTCAGCTTGCTGTGGCACTACCCCATTACCTGCAAGCTTTAGCTCGTCATTACGCTTTAGGTCATGTCTGGTTATCCAGCCATCAGGTAGCCCCATCATCCACTCTGTGAACTTAGAGCTGAGGCGATGGTTGTTGTCTTTTCCGTCTGGCTTTGTTGGCTCTGGTGCTGGTCTGCCAAGGATAGTTTCCCAGCGTCTTATGGCTGGCTCAAACTTGCCCCAGTTAGTCAGCAAAACCTGATCCTCAATCCGAGCCTTTGGTGCCCCTGCTGCAACTTGCTTAGGTGTTGAGCCGTTAGCCGAGCTGGTTCTTGGTGTGCCCATCAGTGCAACCTCACCTGAGCTAAAGATTGCCCTAGCCACTGTGTCTGTTTGCACTTTGCCATCACGCTTGTGGTCAGCAGAGCCGTCTTTGTAATCCCTAGTTGTTGGGGTAGGCAGTGATAAAGACTCGGAAGCGTTGGTGTGGGGCACCTGCATCGGAAGCTCGAAGGCTTGTCCACTTTGCGTCATACCCGATTTCGGCCAAGTCCCCAAGAACGGCTCCCAAGGCTCTGAGGGCTGGTTGTCCTTGCAGCTTGTCCATAATTTCAGGTCCGTATTCCAGACCGCTATCTGCTTTTGCACTTAGTAAGCCCCTTACATTTTCGATTACAACAAGTGATGGTTTGAGTATGTCTATTGCTTTGTGAAACTCTGACCACAGACCTGATCGAGTTCCTTCTTGTAGTCCGGCACGCTTGCCAGCTAGTGATAAGTCCTGACAAGGGAAGCCCCCTGTAAGGATGTCAACAGGCTCTACTGAGTGCCAGTCAACTTGTGAAACATCTCGGTAGTTAGGCACACCAGGGAAGTTAGCCTCAAGCACTTTGCTAGGGGCATCTTCCCACTCACAATGCCAAGCAACTGTTGCCCCTGTCACCTTTGATACCGCTAGGTCAAGACCGCCATAACCGCTGAATAAACTGCCGATTTTCATAGCTTGTAAACAGTCCCAGTAAAGTGTTGACCTTTGACTAAAGGGAATACTAACAGCCCAGGATCGCTGTCATCGCCACCCATGCCAAGTCTGTACCAGCTTGAGCCAGCATCGAGTGTTGGACATTGGATAACCCATCGGCTGTGATCATTGCGTCTGCCTGACTCTTTGACTGTTAGGTGATGGAAGTGGCCATGTATCAGGATGTCTGCATCTTTGACTGGCTGGTTGCCATGCGACTGATTACGCCACCACTGCACTATGCCATCAGGTCGAGCTGCTTGGTGTCCATGCACTAGCCCAAGGATCATCTGGTTATCGCCCCAAACATCTAGGGCAAGGGATTCATCGTTGGCCTGTGGCTCAAAGAATCTAACCGGCAGACCTACCTCTTGAGCGAGCCTTGCAAGCTGTCGCTGGATGTGGATGCCCCAGTCATCGGTTGGAGTGCCGAGTTTTAGTTTGCCTTGTCGCCAGGCACAATGATTAGACCCAACTGATGCTGCTGTTATCGGTGCGTGTTTGGCAAGTAGCTTTAGGGTTTCCCACTCGAAGGTAGCCTCAAGGTCAACCTGCTGCATCAGGCTAAGGTCGTTGGTCCTGTTAGGGTTTCCACCTGACTCAAAGCCCTCGATGCTGTCACCAACATTTAGGAAGTAGATGTGGTCCGGCTTTTCTTGTTTCAGGTAGTCATCTAGCCTTGCTTGCTTTTCTGCAATGCGTTCGATTAGCTCAGGGGTTCCACCTCTAATGTCACCGGCTTTACCTGTCTGAGCATCTGACCAACAAACAACAACAGCTTTGTCGTTCTTTTCTTTTGGCTTTGCAACTTTGATTGCTCGCCTTGCCTGGGCATAAAGCGTTGGCAAGTCAATGTCTGCCTCTGTCTTGTTGCGGAAGTTGAACCGCCAGCTAACCAGCCAGTCCCCACCCTCTCGCTGTTGCCAGCGTGAAGTTCTAACAGGGCCATAGATCTCTACTCTCTCAGGGTCAAAGCCTTGGTCTATTAGAAACTGAGTGAAGTCTGGCTGGTCGCCGGTTGTTGGTGGAGTGGTGGCTTGTCCGCTTGTGCCATCAAACTCCACCGCTGGACGCCAATCCTTCGGGGCCGTAATCCTTGGGGTTGGCTCTAAGTTTTCTAGCATGAACATCTTCCGAGTCTGTGGGTGCGAACTGGTTGCTCGCTGATTTTCACGCCTCGCTTGTTTAGCTCATGTGCCAAAGTCGAGTGTGGCCACTCTGGGTTTGCTAGTGCATCTTTTAGTATCTGTGCATCTTTTGGTTGTAGCGATTCAATCACAGTCCTAACTTTACAAGCTGGCTGTTTCTTTGGTGGTGTAAGCCCTTCAAGCATTTCTGCCCCCTTAGTGTCTGCCTCGTGAGATGTAAGCCTTGACAAGTCTGCCGATAAAGAAGTGAAGCCTGTACCTGTAATAGCGTAGCTGAAATGCCCAGTTAGTCCTCGCTCTTATCCCTGTGTGTTTCCCCATTGTCCCTCACCGCCTCGATGATTTCGACAATGCGTTCTAGTGTGTCTAAGTCGGCTGTCATGCTCAGGACTGCATCCTCGTGGATTTCGGAGATTACCTGCTCGGTAAAGAACTCCAAGGTGTCATAGTGTGAATCTCTGTATCCGGCAGCGTAGCCCTTGTACCAGATGTCAACACTTCTGCGTTTTAGGGCTTTTCGCTCGTAAGATCTAAACACTTCCACCTCTCCTCAATCTCGTTGACTATCTTGGCAAGTTCAGCAAGCTGGACAGTAAGCAGCTCTAGCCTTAGCTCGATCTCTTGAATAGTGAGTCCCATTGCACACCCCCTAGTCTTAGTCGCTCGTCATAGTTGTATCTGTATTGGATTTCCTCAACGATGTCATTGAGTGTTGCCTCTGGATGATAGACAATGTATTCAAGGATGGCCTCACGCTCTTGTCGCTTGCCTTGGTTTATGCCCATCTCGTAGTCAGTCATGAATCTTGTTCTCTATCCTGGCGATTACATAGTCAAGAGCGTTTAGCCATTCCTCACAGCCATGACAGGTGCAGAGTGTCTGGTCTTTTGTTTCTGCCAGCAACCTAATGATGTGCTGACGCTCGTGTCTGACGCCGGAGTTGAACGCTCGGACTGAGCTGGTTGCGATGATGTCCTGTAGCTCGCTCATGCCTCTACCTTTGGCCTTCTGTCTATGGTTGCTAGGTAGCCCATGATCATGTGTCCTGTTGCAATGTCGAGTGTCCGGTCAATCTGCATCGCCTGGATAAGCGACTCAACTGCCTTCTGCTCATCTCTCCTGCCCTTGATGTAGGCAGCGAGCTTATCTGCTGGAATCTGAGAAACTGCTATTTGTATCAACTGGCACCCCTTCGATTAGGTCAATGATGATTGTTATTGCTTTGGTTGGCTGAGGATAGGCAGCCTTGATAAGTCTTAGGACTTCATCCTTCATAAGTTTTCGGCCCATGTAGATGCCGTCAGACTTAGCCACACCAAAGTTGTATTGGTTCGGGTTGTAGTCCATGACTGCAAACTCGATTGGTTCAGGGTTGTAGTTGGCCATT
>Ga0315905_10002146_pt1 | contig 20803 bp, 19 predicted proteins | sample LakEriMetagenome_5_FD_203522 | JGI IMG/M metagenome (GOLD analysis project Ga0315905, IMG submission 203522) | Freshwater fungal communities from buoy surface, Lake Erie, Ohio, United States - Buoy 4 MA121 | ecosystem: Environmental > Aquatic > Freshwater > Lake | place: USA: Lake Erie, Ohio...
TTCCGAGAGCGCTAGGTTCTTATTATCATCGCCAAGATCGTCTGTATGTCCTTGGATCGCGATTTTAAGCGAGGAGTTTTCTGTTAAATATTCGGCAAATCGTTTTAAAATTAATTTAGTAGTATTCGTTAATTCATACGAATCAGTCCCGTATAAAATATCTTTAATGTTATAGGTTTTCCCTGCCTTTAATGCTTCTGAAGTCATATTCACGGTAAGACTATTCGTTGTCATTTGTTCTTTGGTAATTACGGAGGAGTTGAAGGCACTACCTTCCTTTTTTAGCGTTACCGTAATCGGTTCACTCGAGTTTACTTTTACAACCGCGGCGTACTTCCCATCTTCCTGATTTACGTCAAGCACCATTTTTTCTCCATTACTTCCATAAGCAATTTCAATTTTCCCATCAACCACTGGTTGATTTTTATCGTCGGTGAGTTGTCCTTTCAAGATTACCACAGATTTCGGTTGGGCTTTGAGGTAAAGGTCGAATCCATAAATATTCCAGTTTCCTTTTTGATAACTGGAGTAATATGCAACATCCCCTTTCGCTGAAACAAATATTCCTAATTCTTCACCTGACGTATTAATTGGGTAGCCTATGTTTTCAGGTTTACTCCATCCTTGATCGGTTTTTCTAATGTAGAAAATATCCAAGCCCCCAACGCCTGGTCGTTCTTCGCTCGATTCGGAGACAAAATACAAGGTTTCACCGTCTTGATGAAAGAACGGACTTTTATCTTTTCCAGCCGTATTGATTTCGTTGAAAGGCTTTCCTTCCGACCACGTTCCATCATCTTGTTTTATGGCAACGTAAATGTCGTTGTTTCTAGATCCTTTTCTTAAGGTTGCGTAGAACAATGTTTTTCCATCCGGGGAGAGGGAGGGTTGTGCTTCCCAACCGTCTTTCGTATTAATTCCCGCTCCCATATTTACAAGGGGAGTCCATTGAAAGTCATTGCCGCCTTTACCCGTTCTTTTATAAGTGGTCGTAAATAGGTCACAGTTTAGGTACGTTTGATTATAAACAAGTTCTTTTTTACATGCACAGATAACCATTTCTTTATTGTCAGCCGACAAGGATGCGGTACCATAATTAAAAAATGAACCATCGTTAAACGGAGCAGGAACTGGCGAACCGTAATTGAACACATTTTCGGTAGGAGTAAGGCGCTCAGAGACTGTGAATTCTTCCACAATATTATCGGAGATATCGCCTAGGTTTTTACGATTAATTTTTCGCGTAAAAAACATTAAATCATTGTCGGGAGAAATCATCGGGAAGTATTCATCCAATTCCGAGCTCACTTGTTCTATTAGAACGGGTTCAAAGGGTACCGGATTGTCAATGAAAATCCTTGATCGTTGGTATTTTTCTACAAAGGCACTTGCAGTTTTCTTTTTCTCTGCGTGGTCTGGCGAAAGCTTAGTAAAATCATCTTCGGGAAAGGCGAGTAATTCATTAAGGTAAGGGATCGCTTTTTCGGTTTCACCTTTTGCTACCAACATGGACGCAAGGTTATAGAGTATTTCTTCGTGAAATGTTGGACATTTTTTGTAGGCAGACGAATAAAGTATGAAAGCTTGAGCCTCATAGGTTGCTGCCTCTGTTGCTTTTTTCGAGTCCTTACTCAATTTACCAGCCTGTGCGTAGGCTTTTTGAGCCATGATAAAAGAGATTTCAGCGTTTGTTGGGTATTTGGCATTAAGTTCTTGAAATAATTGATTGGCTTTGCTCATATCTTGCTCATCACGCAAAGGCTGCAAGGCTTTAATCAATTTCTTATCCGTAGTAATGCAAGGATCAGTTTGTCCGAAACAGCAAAAGGATAAGACCAGAATCAAAAGGAAGGGTATTGTTTTAATCATAGGCATAGTTAAACCATTCCTTTTAAGTACAAACCCTCGTAAAGGTTACATTAAATCACACCTTTTTTAAGCCTTCGATGCACTTTTCGATGGCTTTGGAATCAAGGTCTAAATGTGTGACAAAGCGAATCATTCCGGGTCCAAAAGCAATACAAAGTATTCCTTGATCTTTCAGTGTTTGTATAATTGCATCCCGACGTGTAGGATCTCTTAAGACAACCACGACGATATTCGTTTCAACCGGAAAAATTTCTTTTACCCAATTTAGTTGAGTTAGAACGTCTGCCAGCTGTTTAGCATGCAAGTGGTCTATTGTCAATCGTTCAACATGGTGCGTTAAGGCATACATGCCTCCAGCCGCTATAATTCCTGCTTGCCTCATGCCACCGCCTAATACTTTTCGAATGCGTCTCGCTTTATAAATGAATTCAGTTGAGCCTATGAGTAGTGAACCAATTGGCGCACCTAGTCCTTTCGATAAACAAATGGAGATGCTATCAAAAACTTGAGCATAGGTCCCTGGATCCATTTGATTTACGGCTAGCGCATTGAATAATCTAGCGCCATCCAAGTGAAGCGGAAGTTTATTTGTTTGACAAAAGTCAGCTATACGTTGGATTTCTTGGTAATCATACACTGACCCTCCGCCTCGGTTTGACGTATCTTCAAGGGAAACGAGTTGAGTTAAGGGAAGATGTATATCCAGAGGGTTATTTAATGCATTTGGTAAATCCAAGGCGTTTATTTTTCCAAGATTTCCACGAAGTAATTTCATTGAACATTGACTATTTCGAGCAATACCGCCACCTTCATATTTATAAATGTGACTTTCTTCATGACAAATCACTTCTCCTCCAGGGGTAGTGTGTGCCATGATGGCAATTTGATTTGTTTGTGTTCCAGACGAACAGAATAAAGCAGCTTCCTTATTAAATAACCTTGCGGAATATTGTTCCAGTTCAATTACACTTGGGTCTTCGTTAAATACATCGTCTCCAACGGGGGCTGATGCCATGTATTCGCGCATAGCTTGGGTGGGCTTTGTCACGGTATCACTTCTTAAATCAATCATTCGATGTATCTTTGGATTAAAATGTAAAAGTAATGTTTTGGATAATTCCTTTGGTGGCCTTTCTTGCATCCATTCTCACATTTTTTTCGGGTTTTGGTTTGGGTACCTTGCTTATGGCGGCGATGATATGGTATTATCCACCTGAATTAGCAATTGCTTTAACCGGCTTTGTCCATTTTGTGAATTCGGCTTTGAAATCCGCATTAAATCGCTCAGTTAATTGGAAGATTGTGTTAGTTTTTGGTCTTCCTTCATTACTTGCGGCGTTAATTGGTTCTGTTTTTTTAACCATGTTAAGCAACAAAACTTTGATTCTCTTTGATTTAACGGAAACGCTATTAACACGACCGGTTAGCCTATTGACGTTTATTATTGGTTTCTTTATGATGTCTTTTAGTATACTCGAATTAACACTAAAAGGAAAGTCCAGTGCGCTGCCCTTGTGGCTTGGTGGAGCCCTTTCTGGTTTTATGGGGGGCTTAAGTGGTCATCAAGGTGCCTTACGAAGTGTATTCTTAATGAATCGAGTAGGGGAAGTGAGTGCGTTTGTATCAACAGCCGCCTTTATTGGCTTGATGACAGATGTCTCAAGAAATTCCATTTATTTGGTGAGCTTAAATTGGGGAACTGTTGATATACCACAACTTGTTTTGACGGTTATTGCTGCCGCAGCTGGAGTTCTTATCGGGACACGTTTATTAAAGAAAATAACCTTCGGGTTTATTCAAACCATGGTGTCAATTGGTCTTTTTCTCTTGGGAAGTGCGGTAATCACCGGACTCATTTAAGCTTTGTCCTTTTTTCTCCGTTCCTTCTTTTTCTTCCGTTTATTTTTCTTTTCGGTTTTAGGAGAAATGTCATTGGGGTCATCGTCTTCAGTTATACCGCTTGATTTTTCTGTTTTATTGATATCAAACAGTACTTTTTTATCGCCGTATTCATCGATTTCCATCTCATATTGTTTAACTCCTTTCTTGTCATAAATGGTTTGGTGGATGGTTTTACCCTTTTCATCGTTCACCAAGTGTTCTCCAACCGCAAGGTCTTTTTTGAAGGTACTTTTGGCAAGAATTAACCCCGATTCATTGTAGGTAATAAAATCTCCATCTTTTTGATCCATGGTCCACATCTCTATTCCAGCCTCTTTACCATTGCTGTAGAAATACGTTTGCTTGCCGTTTTTCTTGCCTTCCTTGTAACTTAAACTCACTTCTACTTTTCCTTCCGCGTTAAAGGTGATGTGCGTCCCATCTAATACACCATTTTTATAGGTTAAAATCTTGGATCGTTTTCCGTCGGGATAGTATTCACGTTGAATGCCCTCTCTAATATCATTTCGGAAATTCATAAACAGGACGGTATCACCATTTCGATTAAATTCTTTTGAGATACCATTGAGTTTTCCATTGAGATAGGTTTCCTCTTTGTTTAGTTGTCCGGTAGAATCATAGAAGAATTGTTGAGGGCCATTTTTAATCCCAATAATATGCTTTTCAATGGCTTTGATGCATCCTGAACTGTAGTAGGAGGTATCTGACCCATCTCTTTTACCGTTAATGCACGTAATTTCTGTCAATACAAATCCTCCTCGGTTCCATGTTTGACCAGTACCATTAAAAGGAGTATACCAATCTTTGGTTAGGACATAGGTATTAATTTCTTCATCAAAAGATACTTGATCGTAAAGGTTTAAATATTTCTTGGGTTCAGCTTTCTTTTTTACATTACCGCAAGGACTTTTTACTTGGCTATTCGCTGCACCAAAAAGTACAATAAGGAGAAGTGTTAAGTGATTTTTCATGATTTCAACAAGGTTAACGCATCCTTCATTTGTTGTGGTATTTCAATCGTTTGCTGCCTGATGCTGTTAAAACAAACCAATTTACTTGATCCTGTCGCGCATAGGGTCTTACCTACAAATACCTGATAGGCTAAGGTAAAACTCTTAGTACCTATTTCGGTTACAGAAACTGTTATTTTAGGGCGGTCATGTAAGCGAATGGAGCTTAAATAGGTGGCTTCGTTGGTTACTAATACAACACCTTTTTCCATCCAATCCCATGCTGTTCCGAGGAGTGGGTGAAAATAATGAATCCTGGCCATTTCGAAATAACTGAAATAAGATACATTGTTTACATGGCCCAAGAGATCAATGTCAGCAAATCTCACTTGCACTTCGAAGGGACTAATTTCTATCAAGTTGTTGGAATTGAGAATTATTACTTTTGAATTCAGGCACTATTTCCTTCATAGTGGCCACCCGTTGCATGATGTTGTTTGGTTGTTCTAATAGCAAGCTAACTTGTTGTTCAAACGTTGACGAGATTGCTCTTGTTTTTGCTATTAAAATCTTCGGATGGTGGGTTGGTAATGTGGTTTCATTATCGGCCAATAGTTCTTCATATAATTTCTCTCCGGGGCGTAATCCTGTTATTTTAATCTCAATATCTTTATTTGGCTCAAGACCATTCAAGAGGATCATTTTTGTGGCAAGGTCAATGATTCGTACCGATTCCCCCATGTCGAATACAAAGATTTCCCCCCCATTTCCCATAGAAAATGCTTCTAATACCAATTGGCAAGCTTCAGGAATTGTCATGAAATACCTCGTTATCCGTTCGTCGGTTACTTTAATAGGGCCTCCCTCTTCGATCTGCCGCTGAAATAGTGGGATAACTGAGCCGTTTGACCCCAATACATTTCCAAACCGGGTGGTAATAAATTTGGTAATTCCACGATCATTGGTTTGTTGAACTATCATTTCGGCAATTCGTTTACTTGCGCCCATGATGTTTGTGGGGTTCACTGCTTTGTCGGTTGAAACAAATATAAATTTCTCGATTTGAAATTGTATTGCACATTCAGTAAGATTTTTAGTTCCTTTAATGTTGGTAGTGATTGCCTCTTGAGGATTTTCTTCCATCAGGGGAACATGTTTATACGCTGCTGCATGAAAGACAATGTCTGGTTTATGTGTTTCAAAGAGCTCAAGTAACGCCGTTTTGTTTCTAATGTCTCCCACACTAAAATGAATGTCCTTTGCATGTTCATTAGAAATCAGCATTTGCTGTAAATCATATAACGCAGATTCTGCTTGATCAAGTAGAATGATTTTGCGTACAGCATACTTTATGACTTCTTGCGTAATTCCACTGCCAATCGATCCCGCCGCTCCAGTTATGAGGATTGTTTTATCATTTAATTCCGCGGATAGTCGCTCATGGTTTAGCTGAATATGTGCCCTTCCCAACAGCTCTGAAATATCAATTTTCCCTATTTTTTTTGGTGTCAGTTCACCATTTACCCATGTATTTGGGTCCTGAACCCGCTGGATTTTTACTTGCTTAGAAAGACATACATCTACCAAGGTTCGAAGTAGTTCCGGCTTCGGTTTTCTTATGGCAACAATAACTTTCTCAATGTTCATTTCAGTTAATAGCCGCTCCAATTGTTCGGCATCGTAGACTTTGATTCCGTCAATCCGATTACCAACTAAGGACGGATTATTATCGATAAATCCAATCACCTTTTGTTGTATTCGGTTGTCATTTTCAATGGTTCGTTTGGCGATGTTTCCCATTGCCCCAGCGCCATATATAAAAACGCGTTCACTGATTTCCACGGATTTTACCGTTTCGATGTACCATAATTTAATAACAAAGCGGCTTCCAATTAAAAACATTAAACTGATAATAAACTCCATCAGTAGTATGGAGCTCGGAAATAAGTACGTGGTATCCCAAGTTATTGAACGAATTGCGCTGATTACTATAAATAGTGCTGTAGAAGTGAGGTTTGCTTTTAAAATGCGCTGCGAGTCTTGAATTGAGGTGTATCGCACTAATCCTTTATGTATCCCAAAGGCATAAAAAACAAGTCCTTTAATTAGCAAATAGGTTAGAAATTCAGGCCAGTGCAACAGCCATTCATTCTTCATGGCATAGAGGTTTGTGTTTAAGTCAAACCGAATAAAATATGAAAGGAGTAATGAAAAAATAGAAACGAATAAATCAATTACGATTATGATCCAACGCGGTGTTGCCGTTTTTAATTTTAACATGAATCCAAAGGTAAAAAAAAAGACCGCGTTTGCGGTCTTTTCAATTATTTAGTCTTGCTTAATGCAATCTGATCACGTTCATTTTAAAGTCGCTAAGTACCTCTTTAATGTAACCTTCTTTCATCGAAACAAAAACAGCTAAGGCTTGATTTGAGTCACTGTAGCAATTCCCTGCTTTAGTTTCACCTGCTTCTAAATTAAATGTAAATGTATATTCAGGATTATCACATGTTCTGCAGTTTCCACCGTCGGTATCATAATACATGTCTTCTCTAACTTTAAGTGCTGCAGGATTTGCATTCGAATTGGTAATGCTAAGAATTTTGAAGGTCATGGTTTCATTTCGACTTTCATTTTTGCATTCTGTTAACTGAGCGATAATACTTACGCCGTTTTCATTGTATAATGTTTCTGGATTTCCTACTGCAGTGGATGTTATTTTCTGGCCAAATGAAGTAATTGAAATGATTGCAAAAAATCCGATTAAAGAAATACGTAACATAAGCGTGGTTTTAGTTAAATTTATACAGGTTCAAGACGACAGCTCTTTCAAAATTGTTGCTTTGAACGCTTAAAATTATTCAATATTTTTGAAAATATAAAAAATGATTGAAATAGAACGAAAATTTTTAATAAAAGATCGTATTGCATTGCGCGCCAAACTAATCAATGGCAAGCAAATTCGTCAGGGATATTTATTTACAGAACAAGCGAAGTCATGCAGGGTTAGAGTGAAGGGGACTAAGGGATTTTTAACCTTGAAGTTTGGTGCGGATATGTTGTCGCGTAATGAATTTGAGTATGAAATTCCGTTTGAAGAAGCGTGTGAGTTGCTTACGCATTGCGAGAAAGTTTTACAAAAAACAAGGTATGAAATCCCCGCAGGTGATCACGTTTGGGAAATTGACGTATTTAGTGGGGCTTTAGACGGACTTATGCTTGCTGAAATTGAGTTGTGTGATGCGGATGAAACCATTCAGCTTCCTTCATGGGTTGGAGAGGAAGTAACACATGACCCAAGGTACCTCAACGTGAATTTAATTAATGGGCTGTAGTCAAATTCGTTCAGGAGCAGCTGAAATACAATCTACCACGGCACCTCCGATATCAACCTTAAAATAACTTGTAAAATCAGTAGCATCGTTTATTTCGAATGGCATTTCCGTGTGCTCAACCAATTGATTGAACTCGTTTGTTGCTATTTTTTTCATGTATTTTTTGATAACCGTTTCTTCATCCCAAATGTCCTCATCAATTAAATAAATCGTAGGCTCATGGAATGCAATGAAATCTTTATCTTCAACTAACGGACCAACTAGTTGCCAGAATTTCTCGGTTGGATGGACGTACAAGAATGCACGATTAAGTGTTTTCATAGGGTTATTACTTCGTGTTTTTTTGAGGTATTGTCCATCTACACAGCTTACCTTTAGCTTGCTCAATTATGAGTATGGTACTGTCTTTTGGATTGGAATATTTTTGATAAGTAATCCATTTTTTTACTTCTAATTTAGATGTAGAATTTACTTGTACTATAGAGGTTTTATTGATCAATATAAGCATGTTCTCTGAGGAAATTTCTCTTCTTCCAAACCATGTAATTTGTTTTTCGTCAGGGCCAAAATGATCGAGCCAATTAAATAAGGCATTTTTACGTGCCAATGTATCTTTAAACTTCCATTCACCAACAAAGGTTTTACTTGAACTGTTGCTCAATTCAAAATGAGTCCTATTAGGTTTCTTTCCATTGCTAAAGCGATCAAGAAAATGTAGGCGCGGATCTAACTGAATGGAGTCAAAGACCAACCCAACGCTGTCATTTATGTATCTTGTTAAATAGGGTAGTAGGGTATCTTGGTTCTTGTGCGATGTGGTTTCTTTTTTTTTGTGATCTGGGCGTATGTCTTCAAAGGCTTTAACCTTGCCCTTTGTTTGGTTTGAACAGCCAACGCTGAGTGCACCAATAAACAAAAGTGTTATATAAAAAAGAGACGTATGATTCGCTTTCATGTTTCAATTACAATTTTAACGATTTCTTAGAAATTTTAGGGGCACATTGCTTATTTTTGTAAAAAAAACAACATGAAAACATTTGTATTATATGCATCGATTCTTTTGTTACTTTCCGCGTGTGCTACGCAGGTTCCATACACCAACATGATTCGTGATGAGTTTTCGTTGGATTCTGAAGAGAAAATGGGGAAAGTACAATTCTATATTTCTCATACCATCGTAATGGACGAGGAAGTTAAAAATGAGAATTCTACCACTACTGCCAACGGAACCCTAATTAACAGTTCGTCTACCAAAAAGGAATCTGTAATAATTCAAGCAGGAACTCCGTGCGTTTTTGATTCCTATGGTCCAAAGGGAGAAATGTTTATTCGATTTGAAACAGGTGAAGGTAAAATATTAAAATTTTCTTCAAAAAATGAATCCAATCGTCGTTATTATTTTGATGTTGATTGGAATCAAGCGGGTGGTCCTAAAATTAAATATGGTGATGTTACCTATAAAATTGATGTACTTCGAGGAAGCCCAAGGTCTGCTTACATCAAAGTAGCAAAAAAGAAACTCGAAAAAGTAAAAAGAAAAGACCGTTTCGTTCGAGGAATGAAAGTCTAATAAAATTATAACCAGCCATTCATTAGAATGGCTTTTTAATGTTCATTTATGAGAAAATTCACCACAATAATGCTTTTATGGCATGTTTTTGCATTCGCACAGAAAAAAACTGAAATTAAAGAAGTTAATAAGCTCAATTTCGATGCCGGAACGGTTTCTGCTTTGAGTTTCCGTATGGTTGGTCCCGCGCTTACATCAGGCAGGGTCGCTGATATTGCTGTACACCCCACCAATAAAGATTTATGGTATATCGCTGCAGCCAGTGGAGGTGTATGGATTACCAAAAATCATGGCATAACCTTTCAACCGATTTTCGATGGCTATGGAAGTTATTCTATTGGTTGTGTTGAACTCGCTCCTTCTAATCCAAGCACTGTTTGGGTAGGGTCTGGAGAAAACAACAATCAACGTTCGGTGAGCTATGGCGATGGGGTTTATAAATCAGTGGATGGCGGTAAGTCATTTACCAACATGGGTCTAAAACAATCAGAGCACATTGGAAGTATTGTCATTCATCCAACGAATGAAAATGTATTGTGGGTTGCTGCGTATGGACCTCTTTGGAGTAAAGGAGGAGAACGCGGCGTTTATAAGTCTGTTGATGGCGGTAAAACATGGAAAAGAACGCTATTCGTTTCTGATGATACAGGAATTGCGGAGGTAGTTATTGATCCAAGTAATCCAGAAATTCTGTATGCCTCTGCACATCAGCGTAGAAGACATGAATGGACATATATTGGAGGAGGACCTGAATCTACGCTGTACAAATCCACAGACGGTGGAGAAACGTGGCGTGAAATTGCTGCAGGATTGCCAAAATCAGACATGGGTAGAATTGGTCTTGCTGTTTCTCCAGCTGATCCGAATTGGGTATATGCTATTGTTGAAGGACGTTACGATAAGGGTGGTGTTTTTCTGAGCACCAATAAAGGGGAATCTTGGGCAAAGCAAGGAGGCTTTTCAACCAGTGGAAACTATTATCAGGAAATTTTTTGTGACCCATTAAATAAACGTAAAGTATTTGCGATGGACACCTACATGCATCACACAGAAGATGCAGGGGTTACCTTTAAGCCAACGGGGGAATCACACAAGCACGTAGACAATCATGTCATTTGGATTGACCCATCGAATACAGACCATTGGTTGGTAGGATGTGATGGTGGAGTTTATGAAACCTATAGTCATGCGAAGGAATGGCGATTTTTTGATAACCTACCAATTACGCAATTTTATAAAGTAACCACAGACAACGATTATCCATTTTATAATATCTACGGCGGAACTCAAGATAATAATTCCATGGGTGGTCCTTCCGGTACAACGAATGTAAGTGGGATATTAAATACGGATTGGTTTATTACGAATGGGGGAGATGGATTTGAGTCGGCAACAGATTGGAGCAATCCGAACATTACCTATGCGCAAGCCCAGTACGGTTGGTTAGTTCGTTACGATAAACAAAGTGGAGAAAAAGTTCCGATTCAACCGATGCCGGCAAAAGGTCAGCCTGGGTATCGTTGGAACTGGGATGCGCCATTACTTGTCTCTAAACATGATGCCTCTACCTTATATTTCGCTGCCAATAAGGTGTTTAAGTCTACCAACAAAGGAGATGATTGGACAGAAATTTCTCCGGATTTAACGCGTCAAATGGATCGCAATAAAGTACCAGTCATGGGGCAGGTTTGGAGTATTGATGCTGTCATGAAGAATGCATCCACTACCGTATATGGTAATGTGGTAGCCTTAGACGAATCGCCTCTTAAAAAAGGAGTGCTTTATGCAGGAACAGACGATGGATTAATTCAAGTTTCACAAAATGAGGGTAAGGATTGGAAAAAGATCGATGCCATTCCAGGGGTTCCGGCTCAAACCCGAGTGAATATGTTAACTGCATCACGTTTTAATGATCAAGTGGTATATGCTGCGTTTAATAATCAACGCAACGGGGATTTTAAACCGTATTTATTTAAGTCGTCAGATTGTGGTCTTACTTGGACCTCCATTTCAAGTAATTTACCGGATCGCGGAACAGTTTATTGCATTAAACAAGATTATAAAACACCCAATTTACTCTTTGTTGGAACAGAGTTTGGGGCATATTTTACCACCGACGAAGGTCAACATTGGACAAAACTCAGTGGCTTACCAACCATTGCAGTGTATGATTTAGAAATCCAAGAGCGTGAATGCGATTTGGTAGCTGCAACGTTTGGACGTGGGTTTTATGTATTGGATAACTACAGTCCACTTAGGGGATTAACCACAGAGGTATTAAATAAAAAAGCACACCTGTTTGACACCGAGGATGCCTTGTTGTATGTTCCAGCTGATCCTCTTGGACTGGAAGGGACTGGTTTTCAAGGACATAACATGTGGGCATCGGAGAATCCTTCCTTTGGTGCCGTATTCAACTTTTACATGAAAGATGACATTCAATCGCTAAAAAGTAAACGTCAAGAAAAAGAGAAGGCGCTTGAAAAGGATAAAAAAGAGGTGAATTACCCAACGATGAATGAATTGCGTGCAGAGATTCAGGAAACACAAGCAACGTGTATTTGGGCAATCTCGAATGAAGCAGGTAAAGAGATCAAGCGTTTTACTACAACGCCGGCTAAGGGAATTTCTCGTATAACATGGAATTTGAGAAGTAATCCTGCAACCACAGTGAATGGCGGTAATAATGGATTTTTAGTTCCTGCTGGAAAGTATTCGCTGGAAGTTTATTTGGTAAGTAATAAAGGAATAGACACCTTGGTTAAGCAGCATGTATTTAATGTGAAGGCGTTGGGCAATCAAACGTTAATCGCAAAGAATCCTGAAGAACTAAATGCATTCAGAAAAGAGGTGGCAGAAGTGAGCAGAAAAGTAAGTGGCGTAGGAGAAATCATACAGGAATTTGTCACGCAGCTTGTATTGGTGGAAACCGCATTGTTAAATTATCCGAATACCGATGTTCGTTTGTTAAAAGAAGTAAAGGCCTTGAGTCTTGGTTTAGATTCTTGTAAGCTTATCATGTACGGAGATGAATTATTAACCAAACATGAATTTGAATCAGCTCCGAGTATGACAGGACGTTTAGGTATGGTGGAGTATATGTTGTATGACAATACTGCGGGCGTAACCAATACACATCGTTCGAATTTGGCTGCTGTGAAGGAAGAATTTACCGGTGTTTCATCCCGGATTAAACAAATGCTTTCCACGTTTTATGGTATAGAAGAGCAATTAGCATTAGTTCCAATTCCGTATACAAAATCACGAGGACTGCTTTGGAAGGAGGATTAAAGTGATTGAGTAAATCATTCATTATTTCAGGTAATTAGTTAGGTGAGATGTTATGTAGCAGATAGTTTTCCGTAGGTCTGCCTCTATTCCCAAATTACATGTCGAAACATTTTTTTTTATCCTTAAATCGGGAGCTAATTACAGTTAGCTAATTTTATCCCCTAAGAATCAAATGCCAAGTAATGGTGGTAACAAGAGTTAGGGTAATCCCTAATAATATTGCTAGAAATAATCGTTGAACCATAAGGGTTTTTGTTCCAATAATTGGCAGCATGGTTCTTTCTGTTTCTCGAGTGTCTGCTGCGGTTGTAAAAGTGACTAGGATCCAAGTTAAACTCGTTAAAATGGTCACTGCGATAATTCGCGATTCCTCCATTGGAAGATGATTCCATGGACTATAATAATGAAATAATGGGTAGCAAAGAGTGTATAACCCTGAACTCAACATAGCAGTTAACTGAGACCAGGCATTGATTCTAAACCATATCCACCGCAGTATAAACAAGGGAGCAACACCGGCAGAAATTGAAAATGTAATTTTAATTAAGTCCAATAAGTTCGACACATTAAGTGCCACAAGAACAGATAACAAGCTTAATGCAAGCATCATAAATATGGAAAAAGCACGATGTTCCTTTTGCTTCTTGTTGGGATTTAACCATCCATTCCATGCATCAATGACTAAAAATGAAGCTCCCCAATTCAGGAGTGATTCCGCGGTGGTTATAAACATGGCAAAGAACCCTAAAAAAACGATGTCCTTACTGTAAGGTGGTAACAGATTAAACAGGGAACTAACATAGGCGAGTTCACCCGGCATGCTATGTTTTGAATAGCCCAGTAAAGCCACCACATGAATTACCATAAAAAAACTAAGTAAATAGGAGATAAGGATCGGTGTGAGTCCTGCCTTAATGGCGTCTTTTGGGGTTTTTACTGCGGTAAATCGGGAGGTTTCAGCTCCTCCACCATCGAATAGGTAACAGCTCCACCATTGCACGCCAAGGTAAATAAACATCGAAAACCACGCCGATGAATTGTTAGGGAATAAGCTCCGTTTGGCAGGGTGTTCAACCAAAAATTTCATCCAATCCTTTTCAAAAATAAATGCCTTACCAACAAAGAAAACAACGGCGAAAAAACTTATAATAAACAGGACGGTGTGCAGCACATCCAGTTTGAGTTTGATATCAAGTACATTCTTGATTGCAAATAACAGCATGATACCCCCACCAATGCAGGTGCTTTGGAATAGAGAAAGTCCATAAAAAACCTGAATTACTCGAGCAAATCCAATTAAATGAAAACTCACCGCCAAGGTCACAACCAATCCCCCTACATAAATGGCTCGAAATCGATGTAGCCATGTGCCTGCTTTTCCAGGAAATCGAAATAATATGAATTGATTATCTGTAGAGAAGTTAAGTTTATGCCACAACGGTGCAAATACAAGCGGTACAACAAAAACCCCAAGATTACCAGCCCAAACCATCCACATGCCTTGCATTCCATGTTCGGAAATAATTCCTGAAATCAATTGCCCTTGATCAACAGATAGGAACAACATGTATAAGGATAGTCCTGATACCCACCAAGTTACTTTGTGGTTGGATTTAAAAATTGATCCGTTAACTTGCTTCCATTGAAAGAAGGTGATGCTAATCACAAGTACTAGATATATCGAAATAAGTAACATTATAAGGTGCTCTGCATTGTATAATACAAATTACCAAAATTTATGAGATACAAGGGTAAAATGTGTTTTTACTCAAATTTAACCTTTTGTGACCCCAATTGTCTGTTTAAATTTATTATTTTGCATAAATAACAATTCTAACTTTTACAAACCATTCAATGCCAAAACCTAAGTTCCGTATTTCACAAGCTGTATTAAATGCACTAAAAATGAAATTGGAAGATGCCTTAAGCTATCGGATTAAGACCAAACCGGATTGTAAGCAAGTGTCCCTAGTTATAACTGAAAAGACGGGAAAGAAGATTTCTGAAAGCACCATATATAGGCTTTTTCTATGGGAAAACAACATCAATTCACCGTACCTACAAACTTTAGAAATTATAGCTGATTTTATTGGATACCCTTCTTGGCTTGAGTTAGAGGGTCACCTGCATGAGCTTTGTAAATTTAGAGTAAAGAGTGGAGTATTTGCTGATTCATTTGATTCCGAGCCCTATAGTATTTTATATCACTGCATTCAAATAAAATCATTTGATGCCTTGAGGAGTTTTTTCAATCAATTTCCTTCGGATGTTTCTTTTGAAAAGAAATTGATCTTGGGAGAAGAAATTTATGCCGCCTTATATCGAAATCCAGAATCAACGAATGACTTTTATAAAGAATTCTATGCGGTCCCAATCGTAAGAGAATCCTTTTTTGAATACTTTGCAGATCCACAGTTTAAGTTGGAACATTACGAAGAGGGATTAAATTTATACCTTCAAAACATTCGTCCAAATGAATCATTGCAATATTTACAAGATTATATCTTCGCCAATTGTTTATTGTTAAGGCACTATTTCTTCACTAAGAATGTTAGTGCATTGGATGCATTGAGCGATCGACTTTATGTTCAGTTGCGTGTCAACCAAGATTCGCTCGACCAAATCCACGTATACCCACATATTAGATATCGTAGTTATTATTTGTTTCACAGGTATTTTCAAGTGGGCTTTGATGAAATTTACTGGCAATGGTTGGTGCAGTACGCCATACAACTTGCCAACAAACAAATAGGTTGGGAACGTAGAATAGTTATTCACACCGTATTAGACGCCTTACAATTTGACGAGGTGCATCTAAATTTAACCTATGAGCAGTTTCGTATTGAATTTACGGACATATTTAGCTTGATTCCTCCACATTTAAATGAGCGTCCAGTTAAACAACGCATTCGGTTTTTTGACACAAATGCAGCGCAACTATTTGATTAGTTAGAGGTGTTAATCCGACTCACCATTAAGAATACGCCAAACCCCGCACCCACCGATAGTGTAAGGTTTATCCCGAGCAGGGCCCATTGTCCTTGCTCGAACAACTGAACATTCTCGGCAGAAAAGGTACTGAACGTGCTGAACCCCCCGCAAAAGCCAACGCCAATCAAGGGGAGCAGCCAGGACGGTTTGTCTCCTGATTTAAGGTATACTGCCAACAATGCGAGAATTATCGTTGCTAGGACATTACTTACTAAGGTAGCCCATGGAAAATATTTAGAAAGGACGAGTTGCTGCGAAATAAAGTAGCGTAACACACTACCTATTCCACCACCAATAAATACAAGCATCCAATTCATAAAGAGATAAACTTTCTTGAAACTAATCGCATACCCCATCCAACCAATACGCCAAACAATATTCCAGCTAGAATATCACTTGGATAATGAACGCCTAGGTACATTCGGCTATAGCAAACCAGGATACCTATTCCAAGTAGCGTATAGTTCCAATACCTCCGCTTGCTAGCAAACCACGGATAAATAAAACATATGAATCCAGCTAAATTCGCTGCGTGAGATGAAAAGAACCCATATTGTCCACCGCGATAAAATTCACCGGGACGTTCTTCGTAAAGATGTACTTTCGGTCCCACCGTTAAGTGATGAGAAGGCCGATAGCGCTTGACTCCTTTTTTAAAGACCTGCGTTGAAACAATGTCTGTGATGCTTAGTGTGACTAACATAAAACCCAATAGCATCAAAGATTTTTTAAGCGAGTAGTCTTTGATGAGAAAAAACAAGGTTATCACATAAAACGGGACTAAACTGATGGCTTTACTTAGGTTCCAACATATGAAGTCGAATAGGGGGGAGTGCCAACCATTGATGAGGAGCAAAAGTTCTTGATCTATATGCTCGAGCCATTCAATCATTCAGTCAGGGCTTTCCAAACCATATCTTTCAACTCAGACAATCCCGTTTGAGCTACTGCGGAGATAAAGCAAACAGGGAGATCTTTCGGTAGTAATTTGGTCATTTGTTTCATCATTAGCTCATCCAACATGTCACTTTTGGTAATGGCTAGCATGCGCGTCTTATGCACTAATTCCGGATTATAGGTTTTAAGCTCCTTTAATAAGACCTTATATTCTTTTTTAATGTCGTCGCTATCTGCTGGAATCATGAATAACAACACAGAATTTCGTTCAATATGTCGAAGGAATCGCAATCCGAGGCCCTTGCCTTCATGCGCCCCCTCAATAATTCCTGGAATGTCTGCCATCACAAACGATCGATGGTCGCGGTATGATACAATTCCTAAATTCGGTCTTAGTGTGGTAAATGGATAATCCCCAATTTCCGGTTTAGCTGCAGAAAGTACGGATAGTAAGGTGCTTTTACCAGCATTTGGAAATCCAACTAAACCAACATCCGCAAGGATTTTTAATTCTAAGATCTTCCATCCTTCCATGCCGGATTCGCCGGGTTGTGCAAATCTAGGTGTTTGATTGGTTGGTGATTTAAAGTGGTTGTTCCCAAGTCCGCCACGTCCACCACGTTCAATAATTCGTTCTTCACCGTCCTCTGTAATTTCAAACAATACCTCGCCCGTCTCCGCATCTTTGGCTATCGTTCCCAGTGGGACTTCAATATAACTATCTTTCCCTTGTGCACCCGTTTTTAATTGCCCAGAACCGTGCACCCCATGGTCCGCCTTGATGTGCTTGTTGTATTTTAGATGGAGTAGGGTCCAGAGTTGTTTGTTCCCTCGAACAATAATATGTCCTCCTCGTCCGCCATCCCCGCCATCAGGGCCACCCTTAGGTATATATTTTTCTCTTCTAAAATGGGTTGAACCGCCTCCGCCGTTACCTGATTTAGTATGGATTTTAACGTAATCAACGAAATTGTCTGAAGCCATTATTTTTTTGAATCTATTGCGGAATACAGCCGCTCGGTTATGGAATCTATTGTGCCGATTCCATCAATTGCTATGTATTTATTTTGTGCTGCATAGAATTCCTTAACAGGTGCAGTTTCACGGTTGTATACGGCAATTCGGTTAGCAATTATTTCAGGGTCGGCATCATCTGCTCGTCCACTGCTTAGTGCACGATTTGTTAATCGAGCTTTAAGTTCTTCTTCTTCAACCTCCAATCCTAGCATTACCGTAATTGAGGTGTTTAATTCCTTTAACAAGGTGTCAAGGGCATGAGCTTGCGGATTCGTTCTAGGAAATCCATCGAAAATAAAACCCTTGGGGTCCGTTTGTTTCAATACCTCGTCTTTCAACATGTTGATTGTAACTTCGTCAGGAACAAGGTGGCCTTGATCCATAAAAGTTCGAGCAAGTTTTCCTAATTCCGTTTCATTTTTTAAATGGTACCGAAAGATATCACCCGTAGATAAATGAATTAATCCATAGCGTTCGATTAGTCGTTCGGATTGTGTGCCTTTTCCTGCCCCTGGAGGTCCAAATAATACAATATTTAACATGAGTTTCTAAGATTTGACTTGATAAATTGCTGGTAAATTTCTGCCATGTTGGTCATAGTCTAAACCATACCCAACCACAAATTTGTTTGGGATCTCAAATCCATAATATTTTGGTGGATGTTGCCCGAGGTGCGCCTCCTTCTTGAACAAGGTAGCACAAACTTCTATAGAGGAAGGTTCTTGAATTGTAAGTAGTTTGATTACTTTATCTATCGTGATTCCGGTGTCAACAATGTCTTCAATAATGATAACATGCCGATCCTTTATGGCGCTGGTTAAGCCAATTAATTCATCTACACGTCCTGTAGATTCCGTTCCCGCGTAGGAACTGACCTTCATAAAAGAAATTTCACAAGGAAGTGTGATTCCTTTCATTAAATCTGATGTAAACATAAACGAACCATTTAACACAGATAGAAAGATTAAATCTTTCCCATGGTAATCTGTATTAATTCGCTGCGCTAAGATATCAACGGCCTCTTGGATGTCCGTTTGACTCAAATATGGAATGAACGTTTTATCGTGTATTTGAATATGTTGCATCATGTAATTATTGCAAAGGTACTAAAAAAGCAAAAACCAAGATAGGATAACAAGCGCTTGAATGGCTATCTTTGTAATAAATTGGGTATTTAGGATGATTAAAAAGATTGGCTTACTAGGTGGCGGACAATTAGGTCGAATGTTGATTCAGGAAGCGATTGACTTGGATGTTGAAATTCATTGTTTAGAAAATGATATAAACGCACCTTGTGCCAAAATTGCTCATGGATATACTAACGGTTCTATTACCGATAAGCAAACAGTACTTGATTTCGGTGCAGCATTCGACTTAATAACTGTTGAAATTGAAAATGTGTCGATTGAAGCGTTATATGAATTGGAAGGACTTGGAAAAAAAGTTTACCCGCAACCTCGGGTGCTTGAATTAATTCGAGATAAGGGGGTACAAAAAGAATTTTACAAAACGCATCAAATTCCAACCGCTGACTTTCAGTTAATAACCGATGCAAATGGACTAACGGCTCCAATGGAGTTTCCGTTTGTTCAAAAAATGCGAGTTGGTGGGTATGACGGGAAAGGGGTGAAAATTATACGTTCTCAAATGGATTGGGATAAGAGGTTTACGGCTCCCTCTGTGATTGAAGCGATGATTCCCTTCGAAAAAGAATTATCTGTGATTGTTGCACGGAATGAAGCTGGTGAAGTAAAGACCTTTGATGCGGTGGAATGTGAATTCAATTCAGAAGCAAATTTGGTCGAGTTTCAGTTCTCCCCAGCAGCTATTTCTAAAGCGATTGAAGCTAAGGCGCAGGAAATCGCTACACAGGTGATTTCAAAGTTAAACATGGTAGGCTTGTTAGCAGTAGAATTCTTTCTTACCAAAACCGGGGAGTTGTTGGTCAATGAAATCGCTCCACGTCCGCACAATTCAGGACATCATACCATTGAGTGTTGTTACACCTCGCAGTTTGCTCAGCACTTAAGGTCAATTTTGAATTTACCGTTGGGAGATACAGGCTTGATTATTCCCGGAGCCATGCTAAATATCTTAGGTGCACCTGGACATGAAGGAACAGCAGTGTATGAAGGGCTCGAAGATGTATTATCCCTATCCGGAGTTTATGTGCATTTGTACGGTAAATCACACACCAAACCTTTCCGTAAAATGGGTCATGTGACACTTTTAGGTAAAGATTTACAAGAGATTAAAGTTAAGGTGAAGGTAGTGAAAAACAAGGTGAAATGTGTTTCCAGATAAAAGCTTTTATTCCTGGGTGCGCCCTTCGACAAGCTCAGGGGCCGCACCTATTTTTAACTTTATTGAATTAAGTGATTTCCTTCTAGATTAAGCGGTCCCTGAGCTTGTCGAAGGGCCGATTACTATGAACCCAAATGCAATACCCATTTAGATGAGTTTCTTTTGTATTTGGTTATTGGGATAAATGGTTGTTTCCTCCGATTTAGTAGTGTTTTTGATTGTCTTTCCATATCGGTTATGGATAAAAATACCAATCCGACTCCATCCGAGTCGCACAAATCATAAGAAAATATTAATATCCAATTCCAACCATTCCAAGGTAGCATTACAGAAAATATTTTCGATCTCGGTTTTCGATAGGTCGCTTTCTTCAATGAATTTACCGATCTCTAAATCACCCAGTGGAAATGGATAATCCGAACCAAGGCACACCCGTTTTGATCCCTGCATGTTCAGGATATATTTCAAAGCATCTATGTCGTGCGTAATGCTATCAACCCAAAATTTACCTACATATTCCCTCGGATTCACTTGATTGTCTATTGCAACCAAATCTGGCCGGCAATTGAATCCATGTTCAATGCGCCCGAGTGTTGGTAAAAACGATCCGCCGGCGTGGGAAAAACATACCCGTAACTTCGGTAAGCGCTCAAGTACCCCGCCAAATATCATGGAGC
>Ga0315905_10002147_pt1 | contig 20793 bp, 18 predicted proteins | sample LakEriMetagenome_5_FD_203522 | JGI IMG/M metagenome (GOLD analysis project Ga0315905, IMG submission 203522) | Freshwater fungal communities from buoy surface, Lake Erie, Ohio, United States - Buoy 4 MA121 | ecosystem: Environmental > Aquatic > Freshwater > Lake | place: USA: Lake Erie, Ohio...
TCACCTGCAGCAATTAAAATTAGTCCAATAAATAGGCTTGCCATTAATATTGGAAATCCGAAAATAAAACCAGCTGAAAAAATGACGCCTACTGCGGCTAGAGAACCGATTACAAGAATGATCCATCCAATTACTGTATTTAAAGTTGCAATAATTCTAAGGGCGCCATATTTCTTTTCCATGATTATCCTTTTGTGGTGCCAAAATTTAGCAATTATATATTTTAGAGTAAATTTTCGATAAATACATCACTAGGGAGATAGTGATGAAGTTATACGAAGTAACAGCTTCAATCAAGACATACATCGCAAGAGTGAAGCTCAAGAACGGTGCTACCGTCACGGCTACAGAGCGAACGGAGTCGCTGTATTTCGCTAAGCAAATTTTCAAGCACAAGTATGGCGACAGCAATGTCTATGCTGTCGCGGAACTTAATGAGCAAGTGAACGAGTTAGAGGAGGGCACAGAGACACTGACGCCTCAACAACTTCAAGTCAAGGCACTCGCTGACAAGGCGAAGCAAGCTACACAGCAGAAGAAACAGCTTCAAGCAAGGCAAGCAATGCTGAAGGCTCAGGAAAAGATGCGTGACGCTAACACCTACACAAACAAAACCAATTTCAAATGATTCTTCATCATGATGGCACGAGTAAGAATAAACATAGTTGACATACTTGCGCTCTAATGACAATATTCACGATGAAAGCAAACGAACAATCTCACGCTACATCTGTAATATGTCTCAAGAATTCAATCAGTTCATCTACGACAACATTATTAAATCTTACTACCAAGCCATAACAGAAAAAAGTCTCAAAGAGAAATCAGAGGAAATCAAAGCACAAGCAAAACATTTAATTAATATTTTGCATGATGAATCAGTGGATGCGGGGATTTCTGGACACTTGAGTGAAGATGAGATTCTTGAAAATGACAAAAAGCAATTGATACTTGAGAAAATTTATCTTTCATTTGATGAAATCAACCCTTTCTTGTTGAAGATAGAATTAAGAGAGTACGCCAAGAATTATTGTGCTGAACTTGAGAGGCTTAGGAAGATTAATCCACCTCGTGTAGTAAAAGCCCAAGTGATTGAAAAATTCAAAGCACCACGTATAGCTGAAGGTTCAAAACTGTCTGAGTTCTTAAAGAAAACCTAAGAAGTATTGAATTCAATATTCGCTCGTCAGCATGATGACCCAATACTCACCATCAAACGAGCAATAGAACTTGATTTCATTTAATGGGAAGTCTGTGTACTCAACGTTTTGTTTTGCGTACACATTCCCATTTCCATCATCAATAGTCAATACAGCACGTGTTCCATTGACTTCCAAATTAGCTACGCAGAAGTAGTCATGAAAGTACTTCGGCAGATGCGAAGCAATAGCATCCATAAGCCAAAATGATTGAGCTTTCTCAGCAAGGTACTTTGTTCCATCAGTCAGCAAATGACGTGGTGTGATGCGATAGAAATTTACAGTGCCAGTGAATTGACTGAGTTCTGAAATAAGGTTTTGTGTTGAGTTCATAAATCAACTGTGAACCCATATCCATTTCATTCCTACCCTTCATCTTTATTCCGTTGTAAGAGGTAGACGGTAACAAAAAAATTTAAGTGGTTCATTAAAGACGTTGATCTTGAAAGCTCACGGGAGCGTATCTAGAACGCTTCAAATCCAACAAAAGCGAACGAATTTTCATTTCTCAACCGTATCGGTAAGTAAATCTATGGCTGACGCTATGACGTGGATTAAAGAGGTCTGAACATATCAGGATTTCAATTTTCATACGAAGCTGAGATGTAGAAGCTCATGTCTTCTTGAAATTCACACAAAGCAATACCACGACACGCAGAACCCAACGCTTCAGATCAACGCAGAAGCGATTCTTTTCACCTAGACACAGCAGAGTGACACTAGGGCATTGTGTGTCTGAGATCGCTGATTTAGGGAAAAACCAAAGAGAACTACAAGTACCTTTAGTTTTGAGCTAAGTTGCTGGAAATATTGAGGAAAAATATTTCGGCAAAAAGGATAGGAATTTTTTACCAAAGGTAAGAGACTAAATACTTATCAAAAATTTGATTTGTAAGGAAACTCTGAAATGTCACAAGCAAAAGTTCTCACTGAAAAAGAAATTAAGAAAGTTATCAAAGTTATTGAGTCAAAGCGTCATGCTTCACGCAATCGTTGTATGTTCATGATGACTCATATGAGTGGAGCACGAATTTCTGAAGTAGCTAGTCTTCGCATTTGTGATGTTCTTGCAAGTGATGGAAGTATCAAAAGCGAGGTCTTTCTGTCAGCAGTACAGACGAAAGGTTCTAAGGGACGCACACTTTATTTGTCTGAAAAGTTGCGTGACGAAATCAGTCTGTATCTCAAGACTCGCTTCAAGCTCAAAGACTTGTTACCTGTCACCATGACTGACACTGTTCGTGCGTTGTTCACGAATCAGAAAGATTGTCAGCGAGGTTTCAGTGCTTCAACAGCATGTCAGATGTTTCACTATTGGTACAAGGATGCGAAGATTGAGGGTGCTTCAAGCCATTCGGGAAGGCGCGGCTTTATAACCAATCTTGCAAACAGGGGCGTACATGTTCGCATTCTTCAAGAGCTTGCTGGTCACTCATCAATTGCTGTCACGCAGAAATATATTGATGTAAATCAAGACAAGTTGCGCATCGCTGTAGAGATGCTTTAGTTTTAGAAAACATAAAAGCCACTCAATGGGTGGCTTAATGAAGCGATTGAACTCCTTAACTCAACAGCTTTCTTCGCTACTTAGCTTTGTTAGGATTACTATTGGCGTAAGAATGTGCTGTCTTAAAGAATGTTTTTCATAGTTTTTGATTAACTGCTTAACCTTGACTTTCAAAAATCAGTTCGCCAGAGGAGTCCTAAAGTACTAATTTTTGTAATTGGTAAATAGTAAAGAAAACGCTCTGAATCTATACTGCTACAGATAGTTTTGACACAACTCTTCTCCCCTAGAAAGCAAACCGATGGCTGAATTCGTTTATGTACTGACAAATGAGGCAATGGACGGGTTAGTGAAGATTGGGCGTACTACAACCAGCGTTGAGCAACGCATCAGGGAGTTGGACAACACCAGTATGCCGTTGCCATTTCAGTGCTTTTATGCAGCCGAGGTTGAAAATTCCTCATTAGTAGAAGGAAAACTGCATCGCATCTTTTCCGATAAGCGCATTCGATCTAATCGTGAGTTCTTCCGTGCTGACGCTAATCAAGTCAAAGAAGCCATCCAACTTGCTGAACTCAAAGAGGTAACGCCCAAGGTAGATGTGGTCGTAGATGCCTCAGATGTGCAAGCATTGCAAAGGGCTGTGGCAACTGAAGAGCGCAGAACACGTCTGAGGTTTTCAGAATTAGGCATATCCGATGGTGCTGTGCTGACTTTTACAAAGGACTCGAACATGACCTGCACTGTTGTAGCTGATGGTAGAGTCTTATTCGAGGGTAATACCCTTTCGCCAAGTGCATCTGCATTATTAGCTGTGAGAAAAATGGGCTATCAATGGGCGGCTGTCAGTGGTAGTGACTACTGGGAATTTGAAGGCGAGACTCTAGCTGCACGTAGGTTGCGATTGGAGGATGAACAGCAGTAATGCTCACAATCATGCGCCCATATTCACACCACCAAGCAAAACTGTTTGCTACACAACTTACCTTGAGGCAACCAGCTAACAGTATAGACAAGCTCAGTCACGCAATAGCGTCTGCTCGTGTTGACTTAAATCCGCACCAAGTTGATGCAGCGTTGTTTGCTGTACGAAGCCCATTAAGCAAAGGCGTGATATTGGCTGACGAAGTTGGCTTGGGTAAGACAATTGAAGCTGGAATTGTCATCAGCCAAAAGTGGGCTGAACGCAAACGTAAGCTGCTAATCATTGCTCCTGCAACGCTGCGTAAACAGTGGCAACAAGAGTTGATGGACAAGTTCAATATCCCCAGCACTATTCTTGAAAATGCCTCTTACAAGCAACTTAAAAAAGAAGGTACTTTGCTAAGTGGTGTAAGCCTCCTAATTTGCTCCTACAACTTCGCAGCTGCAAAGGCTGATGTTCTTGAAGATGTTAAATGGGACTTAGTTGTAGTGGACGAAGCTCACAGACTCCGAAATGTCTACAAGGTAGGCAACAAGATGGCATCTGCGATTGCAGGCGTTCTTTCTGATGTGCCCAAGTTACTATTAACTGCTACGCCACTTCAAAATAGCTTACTTGAACTCTACGGGTTGGTCAGCATTATCGACCCGCATGTGTTCGGTGATATCACATCGTTCAAAGAGCAGTACGTACGTGGCGTTAATGAAAACTTGCGCAACTCGAGGCTCAAGGAGCGTATCAAGCCATTTTGTCAACGTACCCTACGCAAGCAAGTTCTTGAGTACATCAAGTTCACCCAGCGAGTTGCGATGACAGAAGAGTTTGTGCCTAGCGATGATGAGCACCGACTTTATGAGCAAGTATCGGCGTATCTACAGCGTGAAAAGCTCAATGCCTTGCCTAGCAGTCAACGCACACTGATGACACTTGTACTTCGTAAGCTGCTCGCATCAAGTAGCTATGCGATTGCTACAACTTTACAAAAACTTGTTGAACGCCTTGAGCATACCCAAGCACGTCAAAGCGTACTTGAGTTGTTGGATGGTGAGGTAGAGGGGCTTGATGAGCTAGCAGAAGAAATTGGTACTGATGCGGTTGGAGAAGCTAGCGGCAAGCTATCACCAGAAGAGCTTCAAGACTTGCGCCTTGAACTTGCTGAGCTAAGAGATTATGCAAAACTTGCCAGCGGTATTCGTGACAATGCAAAAGGTGCAGCGTTACAAAAAGTGTTAGCAACAGCATTTGAAAAGCTGGAGGGTATTGGGGCAGCAAAGAAAGCGGTGATTTTTACCGAGTCAACACGTACACAGCGATACTTGGCTGACTTGTTATCACGCTCTGGTTTTGAAAACGAGATTTGCTTGATGAACGGGACGAATACAGACCCGCAATCAAAGGCAATTTATGCTGAATGGGTTAAGAAACATGCAGGCAGCGATAAATTGTCTGGTTCAAAAACTGCAGACATGAAAGCAGCAATCGTTGAGCACTTTAGAGACACGGCTACAATTTTGATTGCTACTGAAAGTGCTGCGGAAGGTGTGAACCTGCAGTTCTGCTCGCTTGTAGTTAACTTCGATTTGCCTTGGAATCCTCAGCGTGTTGAACAGCGAATTGGTCGTTGCCATCGCTACGGTCAAAAGTTTGACGTTGTTGTTGTGAACTTCCTAAATAAGCGCAATGCTGCAGACCAACGTGTTTATCAACTACTCGCTGAAAAATTCAAATTATTTGATGGAGTTTTTGGTGCAAGCGACGAAGTTCTTGGCGTAATTGAAAACGGTGTAGATATTGAAAAGCGTATTGCTCGTGTTTACCAAACATGTCGCACAGCAGACGAAATTCAACATGCATTCGATGAAATTCAGCAAGAACTGGACGAACAAATTAAAGTAGCACTTGAAACAACACGTTTAAATCTCCTTGAGAACTTTGATGAAGAAGTAAACGCACGTTTGAAGGTTAGCCACGATCAAACAAAGGCAATCCTAAGCAAGCGCAGCAGCTTGCTGCTAATGCTTGCAAAAACTGAACTGGTTGATGTTGCTGAATTTGAGGCTGGTGAAGCTGTATTTTCGTTAAATCGCAGTCCATTAAACAGTGGCGCAGCAGTTGGTACTTATAACTTTGATTGGCGTGCAGCTGACAGCAAAGATCAACATTTTTTTGCTGAAACTAGTCCCCTTGCAAGCTGGGTTGTGAGTAATGCGCTTGGACGTGACTTGGACAGCAGCGTTACGCTCAAACTTGACTACAACGCATATCCATTCAAAGTTAGCGCACTTGAGCCATACTTAGACACGAGTGGCTGGATCGCCGCTGAAAAGATTACTGTTAGCAGTGTAGAAGATGAAGACTTCTTAGCCATAACTGCACTAACAGATAGTGGTGAAGTACTTGATGCTGAATTAGCTGAGCGGCTAATGGCAATACATTGTTCGACAGTTTCCAATTCTCAAAGTCAAATGCCTACAGGACAACTCGACAAGGCAATTGCAAAACAAAGGGACGCAGTAGCAAGGCAGCTGGATGAGCGAAATGCTGTTTACTTTGACGAAGAGACTAGCAAGCTCGATAGCTGGGCTGATGATTTGAAGTTTGGACTAGAAACTGAAATTAAACATTTGGACAAAGAAATCAAAGAGGCAAAAAAGGCAGCATCAGTATCAATGTCTCTTGCATCAAAACTCGAGCATCAAAAGAAATTACGTGAACTTGAGCAGAGCAGAAATGCAAAACGCAGGAGCTTGTACGAAGCACAAGATAGCATTGATGAACAGCGTGACACATTAATTACTAAAGTTGAAAAACAATTGCAATGCACAGTTAAAAATACGAAACTATTTGCTGTGAGGTGGAGCTTAAAGTAAATGACAAAAAAACAAAAATTAGAACTGACATGGATTGGTAAAGATGAGGTTGCTAAAGTAGAACCGCGAATACTTATCGAAGATTCTGAGCTTTCCTATCACGCATCTAAGCGGCATAGCGATGCAGACTTGTTTGATAATAAATTAATTTTTGGAGATAACTTGCTTGCTTTAAAGGCGCTTGAGCAAGAATACTCTGGACAAGTTAAATGCGTTTTTATTGATCCACCCTATAACACTGGGTCAGCTTTTGCTCAATACGACGATGGGATTGAGCATTCGCTATGGCTTAGTTTAATAAGAGATAGGCTTGAGCTTATTAAAAGATTGCTAAGTGATGACGGGAGTTTGTGGATCACTATTGATGACAATGAAGCGCATTACTTGAAGGTATTAAGTGATGAAGTGTTTGGAAGAAGTAATTTCGTTGCTAATGTAATTTGGCAAAAAAATTATAGTGAGCGCATGGATGCTAAAGAATTCAGTGCTAGCCACGATCATCTTCTAGTTTATAAAAAAACAGAAAAATTTAAACCAAACAAATTAAAAGTTGAACAAAACGACAAGCAATTTAACTTGTATGACGAAACTGCTAAAAAATTCTATAGAAGACGCTCGCTTCGAAAAGAAGGCTCTAATTCGTTACGAGAAGATCGACCAAATCTTTTTTATCCAATCAAAACACCTGATAACTTAGATTTATACCCTATCAAGCCGTCAAATAATGCGGAAGGTAATTGGCGTTGGTCAAAGGATACATTTGCTAAAAACCAAGCGTTAGGCATGGTTGAGTGGGTAAAAACGTTAAGGGGCTGGGAAGTCTACGTTAAGCAGTACAAAGAAGATGATGCTGTACGACCACCGAATACATTATGGCTGTGTGAAGATGTTGGACACAACCACGAGGCTAAAGAAGAGGTTCGTGCGTTTAATGCGGTAGACGTATTCTCTACACCTAAGCCTGAAAGACTGATAAAGCGAATTCTTGAAATTGCGACAGTAGCAGGTGACATTGTGTTGGACTCATTTGCAGGATCGGGAACAACTGGTGCAGTAGCGCATAAATTAGGTAGGCGTTGGTTAATGGTTGAACTTGGTGATCATTGCCTTACACATGTAATTCCGCGTTTAATAAAAGTAATTGATGGTGATGATGTCGGTGGTATTACGGAAGCAGTTAATTGGAAAGGTGGCGGTGGTTTCCGTTTTTACAAACTTGCACCTTCACTACTTGCTAAAGATAAATGGGATAACTGGGTAATAAACAAAGAATATGATGCAAACATGCTGGCAGCGGCTGTATGTAAACACGAGGGCTTTACATACAGCCCTAGTGAAAATGAGTGGTGGGCGCATGGTTACAGTACTGAAGCAGACTTCATTTACGTCACAACTCAAACTTTGACGGAAGATCAATTGCTTGCGATAAGTGAAGATGTTGGCAATGACCGAACTTTGCTTGTCTGCTGTTCTGCATTCAAAGCTAGTTCGAATATGCTTAACGATAAGCTATCTAACCTAACACTCAAGAAGATGCCACATGCACTTTTGTCTAAGTGTGAGTGGGGTAAAGATGATTACAGCTTAAACATTTCGAAATTGCCAGTTGAAGAGCATGATGATCTTGATGAAAAACTTTCCCCAAAAAAGAAGATCACTATAAAAGAAGCTGACTTGTTTGGCGAAGAATAACGAGATCTAAGATGACAGCCTTTTATAGCCTCACTGAAAAATCCAAACGCAGTGTGAACGCAATCAGTTCACGCCTTAGTCTTCGTCAGCCGCAACGTGAAAGTCTTGAAATATTAGCTCACATTCTAGAGATTAACCCACCCGTTAAAGGTGGCGACTTGATCGCTGCGCTTAAAAAGGTGCAAGAGGCTTATCCAAACGTTACTAGCTTTGACCGTGAGTTTGTGTCGCTTTGCTTTGCATTAGCCACAGGCGTTGGTAAGACTCGATTAATGGGTGCGTTTATAGCTTTGCTTTACACACAATATGGTGTGCGCAATTTCTTTGTGCTTGCACCAAACCTAACCATTTATACTAAACTTATTACAGACTTTTCATCTGCATCACCTAAGTATGTGCTTCACGGTTTACAAGAATTTGCTAACAATGCACCAAGGATTATTACTGGTGACAACTACGATAGCGGAATTGACGTTCGCACACGCAGTTTTAACACTGAAGAAGTAACCATCAACGTCTTCAACGTTGCCAAGATCAGTAGTGAAGTGCGTGGCGGTAAAGCGCCTCGCATAAAGAGATTAAGCGAGTACATCGGACAGAGCTACTTCGAGTATTTAGCTGGCTTAAAAGACTTGGTTATGATTATGGATGAAAGTCATCGTTACCGCGCTAGTGCAGGCTTCAAAGCAATTAATGAATTGAAACCAATGCTTGGTTTAGAGTTGACTGCAACACCGCAAATTGAAAGTAGTACAGTACCAGAACGTTTCAAGAACATTATTTACGACTATCCATTAGCTAATGCTATTGCAGATGGTTTTGTTAAAGAGCCAGCCGTTGCGACTCGTGAAGACTTTAACGCGGACAACTATGGTGAAGAAGAGCTGGAAGATTTAAAGATTCGTGATGGTGTAGTGGTTCACGAAGACACAAAGATTGAATTGGCTACGTTTGCTCGAAATCACAATCTAATAATCGTAAAACCATTCATGCTTGTCGTAGCTAAAGACACAGCACACGCAGACAGCATTGTTGAGCGCATTAAGCGTGATGACTTTTTTGGTGGGCGCTACAAAGATAAAGTTATTACTGTGCACTCAAATCAAAAAAGCACTGAGAGTGATGAAACGATTGCTCGATTGCTGGCAGTTGAAGACCCAAACGAACTAACAGAAATTGTTGTGCACGTAGACAAGTTGAAAGAAGGCTGGGACGTTCGTAACCTTTACACAATCGTACCGCTTCGTGCTGCAAATTCTTCCACTCTTGTAGAGCAAAGTATTGGGCGTGGTTTGCGTCTGCCATACGGTAAGCGCATGGGTATTGCAGCAGTTGACCGATTGACTATTGTTGCTCATGATAAGTTTGATGCCATCATCAACGAGGCAAATAAACCAAACTCCATCATTCGCTCAGTTATTCGAATTGGTAAAGACGTTAGTTTGATTGGCAAAAAAGCTGTAACTGTTACCAATACTGCAATCGAGCAGCTTATCGGTCGACCTACAGTTCAACCAGTGCCAGCACAACAGTTTGATTTGGGAGTACAGGAGAAGCCTGTGCTTACAACACGTGAAGAGCAATCAGTTGTGAATTTAATTGTAGAGGCTATCAAAGAAAATGAACGCAGGGTTTCGGATGTGCCAAACCTTGAAGCACTAATAAGACCAGATGTGCAAGAGCGCATTGCAAAGAAAGTTATCGAGGCTTACGAGGCAACTTACCAACCCGCTCAAGTTGAAATTGTCGAGACTAGTACTAAGCCAAACATTGCAGCTATTGTAAAAGATAGCTTGCAGCGGTACTTGGACATGAACATTGGAATTCCGCGTATTAGCGTAAGACCAAAAGGAACTGTGCGGACAGGTTTTAAAGATTTTGAGCTGGATACTACTGCTATCAATCAGCAACCTGTTGACCAAAACATTTTGATTCAACTTCTACGCACAAGTGATAGGTCGAAAATTCACGCAGACTTAGCGTACGCTAATGAAGAAAGATTTGAGAATTACATCGTCCGCAACTTGGTTGACTTTGACGATATTAGCTACGATGAACATGCTGACATTTTGTACAAGTTATCAGGTCAAGTCGTAGCAAAGCTGAGAAGTTATTTAGATTCTGATGAAGAAGTGCTGAACGTCATCCAGTTTAACCAGCGTCAGTTTTCAACATATATTCACTCCCAGATGCAAAAGTATTGGTGGCAGGAAGCTGAGCAGGGCTACGAAGTATCAGTTAGTCGTGGCTATCATACTTTTACTGACACAAGCTACTCAGCCGATGGTGATGAAAAGTTACGGAACGTGCACCAATCACTTGCAATAGGAGAGCGTGACAGGATTGGTGGCATGTTGTTTGGTGGCTTTATCCGTTGTTCCTATCCTGTTCAAAAATTTAGCAGCGACAGCGAGCGTATGTTTGCTTGCTTGCTTGAAAAAGATTTAGATGCAAGGAAATGGTTTAAGCCTACTCGCGATCAATTTGCTATTACTTACCGCGATGCAAGTGGAAGCACGGCAACTTACGAGCCAGACTTTGTCGTTGAGACCGCTACTCACAAGTACATAGTCGAGCCTAAACAAGCTAGCTTGATTAACGACCCTAACGTACAGGCTAAAAAGAGTGCAGCAGTCACTTGGTGTCAGAATGCGACTGAACACGAGCTTAAAAACGGAGGCAAGCCTTGGGCATACGTTCTTGTCCCGCACACAGCAATTTTGCCTAGTGCAACTCTAAGCGGCTTGGTAAAGCAGTACAAGGGCTAAAAATGACTACATACAGCTTTACGGTTGAATTATCGGAACAAGAGATGTGGTCAGTGGAGGAAGCGCTTAAGTTCTACATGACTCCTGAGGCTGATAAATTGAGGGAAGAGCGACCAGATCTAGTTCGATACGCTGGTTTTGCTCACATCAGACGAATTCTTGAAACAAAAAAACTTTACGAAAAATCAAATATGACTAGTACGTCATCATTTGTATTCTCAGGATCACAACGTGAGTCACAAGAGCCTTTCAATCAGTTTAGTGACTTATTTTCTACTATCACTGAATCCGAGAAGGATAAATTGATTGAGGAAGTTGCTGTCGCTTTACTTCGTAATCCTTTGCCAGAATTTGAATCCGCTGATTTGTCTCAAGTCATTCATTCACCAAATTTTCAAAATGTAGTCTTAAACCAACTTTTCGACATGATGCAGGGTGAGGTTAACTTGATTAAATCTATTCTTAACGAACCAAAGCATAAGTATTGGTTTTATGAGATGGTTGCGAATCAGATTCGTAAAAAGCAATTTAATGACTAATCCTGTTTACTACTTGACTGTCATAAAACGACGTTCTGACGGATGTTGCTAAAGAAATCCTACTGAATAAGGCTCTGATACTAAGGAGAAAGAAATGGGTGTGTGGTTCTGTGAAATGGAGATTAACTGCTCAAAGCAATGGGATGAGTTGTCTAAGACAGGTGATACGCTTCTGCGCAATTGTGTTGACTGTGGAAAGTCTGTCCATTTCGTTGATTCACAAGAGCAATTAGAAGATGCAGCTCGGAACGGAAAGTGTGTTGCTTTCTACAATGTTAGCGATCAAGCCATTCCGTTGCGTGATCGAATACAACTTCGTCGAAAATGGATTGAGAACAAGCCTTCCGATCCAAACAAAGTAAGTCTTATGACTTTAGGTCTTCCACGCTCCAGAAGTTCTAATGAAAAAATACAGTCCTTCGACGAAATTATGAATGAATTTGAAAAGCAAATAAAAAAATAGTCAGTGTGAAGTTTTAACTTTTATATCAAGCCTGTATGACTAAGAGCAATATCAAATTCAATAAACAAGAAGTTCAGTGTTCTTTTGAGTCAATGCTCAAACGTGTAGGCGGGGGCTTTAAATTTGTAGAATGGATTGATGACGACGTAGCGTTGAGATCCGATGGGGAGCGAAGTGATTTAGCCAAGTGTACTTCCGCAGACTTTGCGACTTGTCTTTTTGCTTCTGATTACAAAGGTACATCGCACATCACGGTGTACGCAGGCGCTGTCTTTTTAAATGAAAAAGTTCGTGTCTTTGCTGACATACGTTTATTTGAAGAGCAAGCTGGTGCTATTGATGCGCTTTTGGGTACTGAACTCGGAAAAGTTGTTTCATCATTCACTGAAACAATTGATGACGAAAAATATTTACAAGTTGAGTGGCGTACTTGGCGACTAAATCGATATCTTGTCATTCTGTTGAATGATATGAAAAAAAACATAGCGGAATTTTGAATCAGCAGAATGCTATGAAAAAAACGGTCTACTATTTGACAGGAATGAATGGTGAGTTACGAAAAGGCTTAGGACAAGGCTTGCTGAGCAGGGGTGTGGACATAACTGGTAGAGAGTTAGTTGGTGAGTTTCGAAAGTTAGATTTTCACGATCAGATCGCTTTTATTTCAGGCGACTTGCGACAAAACTTTTGGCGTACTGATGCACATGTTATTGCTAACTCATTTGGAGCCTACTTGTTTCTCCATGCACAGGCACAGATGGAGCCATATATTGGCAAAGTCATTTTGCTGTCGCCTATTGTTGGCGAATTCGGAAATGAAGAGTCGCGAATTAACTTTATTCCTCCATATGCAAACAGACTTACGAATATGGCAAGAGATGGCACTTTTCCAATTCCCAAGCAGTGTGAAATTTATGTAGGTTCAGAGGATTGGCAAAGCAATCCGACTAATGTGACTGCCTTTGGTTCAATGCTGGGAATTGACGTAAATGTTGTGCCTAACGCTGGACATATGCTGCCAAAGGACTATGTTGGTGCCTTGTTGGACAAGTGGCTTGTTTAAGTTATATTTTTTAAATTTTGAAAGGAAGTTATGTCAGTTTCTCAAGCTCTAGTTGACAGAATTTACTATGACCCAAATTTCAAACGCTATACAAGGCACTTAAAAGATATTGTTAAGCGAGAACAGCAGATCAAAAAATTCGTAGATGGGGTAGTTAAAAGGAATTCGCACAAGAGTTCCATCCTAGTTGGACCTCCTGGACTAGGAAAAAGCTATGTAGTTTTGAAGTCGCTTACTGAGGCTGGAAGAGTGTCTGAAAGAGACTACTTCACGATCAATGGACACGTAAGTCCAGCCAAACTATTTGCTACGCTGTATAAGTTTAGGGTAAAAGGTCAGATAGTTGTTTTGGATGATTGCGACAATATCTTTACTAATGAGATTGGTATCAACATACTTAAGGCTGCTACCGATACAACACAAAACACAGTTAGTTACCTAAGTAACTATCAAATTAAGATTGATGGTGTTGTTGTTCAAGACTTCAAATTTGAAGGTTCAGTGATTATATGTACGAATATTGATCTATCTACAGGAAGAGGTAGACAGGCTGAGCACATGAGAGCATTAGATTCAAGAAGTCCAAAGATAACATTTGGTATCGAAACAACAGATCAAAAATTCGCACAACTAATGAATGTTGTTCTTATAACCACCTACTTGAAAGAAAAGAAGCTGTATCTCAATGAAGAAAAAATCTTTTTAATGTTGGACTACATCAGATTAAATCTTTACAAAATTAAGTCGCTTGATCTAAGACTGCCTGAAAAAATCGGATCTGAAATTATGAATAGAAAAGATTGGAAAGAGGTTTGTGACTTGTTTATCGCATCATGACCAAAGACTTTATTGATGATTTGTTTGAGGTAGTAGAAGTAAAGAAGACAGTTAAGAAGTCTTCTAATGACTACAAAACAACTAAAGCTAAATCGTTTGAACTTGCAGGTGCTGAAGTTCAAAATAAGCGAATCTTTACGGCGGAACATAGAGCAAGAATTAGTGAAGCTAATAAAGGTAGGGTTCATTCTGAAGAATCTAGACGAAAGTTGAGCGAGTTAAAAACAGGAGTTAAACTTTCTGAAGCAACACGAAAAAGAATGAGTGAGGGACAAAAAGGTAAAGTTATTCCTGTAGAAGTAGTTAGAAAAATCGTTGAAACTAGAAAAAGAAATGGTTATACGCATTCTGAAGAAACTAGACGGAAAATTGGCGAAGCTAACAAAGGTAAAGTTAGTCCATTTAAAGGCAAGATACTTGTCTTAACAGATGAGCGTAGAAGAAATATTAGCGAGGGACAAAAAGGTCGTGTTACGTCAGAAGAAACTAAGCAGAAGCTCCGAGAAATTTTGACAGGTCGTAAGCTATCTGAGGAAATGAAAAAGTATGTAATTGAAAAACGTAGGCAACCTGTTATGACTCCGAATGGGGTGTTCAAATCTAGACAAGCTCTAGTTAACAGATTGCTTGCTGATGGAATTCTGAACGCAGTTGATAAGCTAAGAGAATGGTTCAAGCTCTACCCAAATGACTACTATTACACAAAGAAAAAAACAACGACATTGGTTTACTCTATTGAGGATGAACGAGATGATGTCTTGAAGAATGATAAGACCATAAAACAGCTACTTCAGGTCATCAAAACTCGCTATGAGAAGGGAAACCCTTTGTTTGTCACTGAAGCGATGACACTAATTTCAATTGCGAGTCCAATTACAATTAATCGCAGAATATCTCGCATGATTAGACTTGGTTTGTTAGACCGAAAGTTTGATGGTGTTAATCAGTACAGAAAATATTTAGTTCCAACTGAGTTTGTTAACGATTATTTAAAGTCCAAAACAAGCACTCAAAAAAAAGCTAAAACACGCTCAAATACTTGAGGAAGTACAGATGTAATTTGATTGTTTCTAAATGTAGAAAAATAAACATTTTCTGAATTAGTTTAGTCACAAGAAAACGGGAATGCTTTTGGTAGACGAGTTAGAGAGTGTGGTTACGATAAGTTATAAAAAGCATCAGGTGGCTTAACTTAACGCATACTTTGCCCCCCTCTCTGGCAGGGTTTTTTTAAAACTACCTAAGCCATTTTTATCTGTTTTTATCCCCTTGTTACTTTTTTCAAATCACGTCTACCAATTTTACTTTCAGGGTCGTAGGCGTATCGCTTGTCAACCTGCGAGTGGTCACGAAGTAATGCTTGGCTTTCTTCTCCTCTAAGTTGTTCAACAGCCCTAACGGCATCTAAGTGGCTGTAATGCAATTCCATCATTTTCACACTCGTACCCATTTGACGAGTTAGAGCGGCTAGAGGAATCTTGTCGTGCTGAAGCGCAATGGTGGCATACGTGTGACGTAAGCTGTACAAAACACGCGGCTTGTTGGTTATTGGGTCAAGCAATAGGTTGTGCTCGATGAGGTACTTCTCAAACAGCTTGGGAAAACTAGTCGGGTGAACTAACTTGCTTTCAGCATTAGGTTTTTCTTTGAGTATGCGTCTACCAATTATTTCTTTGTACATGAAGATTTCATCAGTACAACCTTCTTTAATGAGCTCTTCCAACTTCTTGCCATAGTTGCGCTGAGCAATGTCATTGAAAACTTGCCAAGTTGCTAAACGTCCAACAGCTTTTCTTCTTTTGGTTTTGCTCTGAGTAATATCTATGAAAACAGCATGTTTAGGCTTGAAGACTATTTCTTCTTCAGCTTGTCCATGTTCATCTACTACCGTTTTTCCTGTTTTATATAAGTCAGGTTTGAAATCAAGAGTCAAATTCACCCATTTGAGTGTTAGAAGTTCTTTGCCAGCACGAGCACCTGTATCTAGCAGGACATACACGTAGTCTCTGAGAAGTCTTCTGATGGGCTTGCTGTCTTCTTTAGTCTGTTCAATCCAATTGTCAAAGTTGGCTTTTAGATTGATAGTTTCAGCTACAGAGAAGTCAGGTCGTCTTTCACTGATTCGTCCAACTGTAGTCAAAGTAGGGCGATTGACAGCGTGTATGTACCCATTTGCTTCTGCGTAATCAAATATTTTGTTGAGGGCGGCGTTGTGATTTAGTTCTGTACTTCGTGACGGTTCAGAGCCCATCTTCACTTTCCGCCACTTTTTGAATTCTTCAATTACAGGGTAGTTGATGCTGTCTATCTTGTATTTTCCAAAAAATGGTATGAGGTACTTGTTGATTAAAACTTTGTACTCTTCAAAAATGGGCTTGTAGTCAGGCGTGTTCTTCGCTTCATCTAATTTTTTGATTGTGAACTCAGCGACATTTTTGAACTTGCGTGTAATTGGAACAAAGTTCATTCGTTTTCTGAAACCTGCTTCTTGTATCAGGTCAAACGCTTTTTCTTTTGCTTCTTCAAAGTTGTACGAGTTTGTGCTTGCTCGTTGCCACTTTCCATCCATCTGAAAGCGACACTGCCAAACTTCACTGCGTGGTCTTTGAAACAAGACGAGCTTGCGAGGTACAAGTATGTGCGTAGTGTCTTTTTTTTCGCTCATTCGCTACAGTCAGACGTATGAAATGACTTGAATTCTGTCGTTGTAGACAGCTTACTTGCGAATTTGGAGTAGAGCAATAGTGCGTAATCGGTGCGCACTAATAAAAATGCCCACTTGTAAGTGGGCACTCTCGTTATAAGTACTGTGTATCTTACGGTTTTGGCTCCTCGACCTGGGCTCGAACCAGGGACCTACGGATTAACAGAAAATATATATCTTATAAGTTGCTGATTTTAAACAGTATTTATATGGTGTGTAGATTAGTGCGTAGTCATTTTGTGAACTTTTTTGATTAGAAGCGTTTCGCACGGCTGACTCATAGTTTAGCCCTAACACGTCAGTAACGCATTCATTCATCCTCGTCTTCCTTAGATTCCTCGTGCATCTGAATGTCACGCAAGAACTGTTGATGTCTGCGATGCTCGTATTCAGCGTCAGTTTCATTTGTGTAGTCTGGCTCTTTATTGTGTACCGAACCCATAACTTCTGATTTGTGACCCCTTGCTTTAATTTCTTCTTGAGCAATACGCTTCTTGTGAGCTGATTCCTCTGCCTCAATCTCTAAATTGAATTTGTCGTGGTCTTCAGCGGCGTGAATGGGAATGATGAGTTCTTGCTCAAAGTCTAGTAATGGGACTAGTTGACGCATCTCGTCTTTCAAATCAAGCAAAACGTGCGCTGGAAGTCTTTGCTTTACATAAAGACAGTCATGAACTGGAAGTAGCATCGAGAAGTTCTCTGGCATCTTTTCTATGACGATCTCTAGTGCCATTCGCTCAATTGCTTGAAAAATCCACGCAATCTTTTGATTTTTTGTGCGCTTCAGTCCACTCTTTGAGTCAATGTGCTTGTATGTGTACTTACCGAGCGTGAACTCATCACCACTAAATTGAGCACTTTTCAGTATGGTTCTACGCACTACATCAAGTTCATGTTTGATGTTAGCGAACTCTTGATTCGCCACAAGAATATTGAACTTTTCTTTCCCTAACTTGCTACGAATAGTGTTGTATGGGTTGTCTTTGACTTCAGCGCCAAACCCAAGTGATGTGAATACCGTCTTGATCCAATCCTCGCTGATACCCACTTTTTTAGCGATGCGAGTTCTGATGGGCGCACGATATTTGATGTATGACTTGAGAGATTCAACTTTCAGTTGTGGATTTATTTCAAGTGCGATTGAAGTCAATATTGCATAACTACTAGCTTTGAAATCAATCTTTGAACAGCGACCTAGTGCCGCGTGACGAACTTCTTTTGAAGCTAGTTGTAAGCTGAATCCATGTCCATGAATTCGTCCACTATCAATTTGCGTCCAATATTCGTGTACGAGATATGTGCCATCGTCCTGTACTTCCGCTTTTGCTTTGATACGTCTCGAAGCCAATAAATTGCGAATTAGCTTTTCTTTATAGTTGCCAGTTTTCGTAGTTGAGAGAATTTGTTCTGTGTTCTTTATGTACGAGTCCAAAGCATCCATATCAATTGGAATGGAAAAGTTTGGCGCTTCTTTTGTTGATTCCACATGAATACTTGTTAGTGTGAAATTGTTGGTGACCAGTTCAGTCAATATTTCTTTCTTGTATCTTGGGTTCAAAGTGACTTTGCTCACTCTGTTCGTGATGCTATTTCCCTCATAAGTAACAAGCACCAGAGATGTCTCTGTATGTAATTGCATCAATGTCCAGACACGTAGACGTTTGCCATCAAGCGACGCTTGCCCAATCTCTGTATTTACTTTGTCAACAGCAAAGCTGAATTCAGCCGCGTCAATGTCTTCACTTGTGATATTTGCAAATCTGAAAGCTATTTCTTGCATGACACCATCCACGTAGCGATTTACGTAGTCCTGGACTTGGTAACGCTTGAGCGTTGTGTGTTTGCTAGCAAGTAGTGCTATCAGTTTGTTTCTCATAAATCGCTTCTAAAAAAATCAAATAGTGGAAAGCAGATCGCTTCGCTCTCTCTATCTTCTCAATGAATATTCAATAGCTCTTGACGTTCTTTCATACTACAAGTACGTGCAATTTTGCCAATAATTACACGTATTTAAGCTAACTATCCGTGCAGTTTTAGGAAAAAACGAGCAAATTGTCGCTATTTCGACATATATTGACATTCATGGGAGCCACCAAAAAGACGCTTGATGGGTTATTTCAAGTAGTCAGCATAAAACAGTGCCTTGTTCATCAGTTGCACTTTAAAAAGTGATTTCCATAGAAGTATTTATCCATAACCAAATGAAAAAGCAAAATTTCCAAATGAAATGACTGTGCTACGGATAGGAATTGTTTTGTTGAGGGAAGAAACTTCGTGTTCTTTCAACAAATCAAAGGTGTCACAAATGGCAACAGTACTTAGTTCTCTGAAGATGGTTAGTGCAGTTCGTAACAATCAAGTCAATTCAACACAATTCCGTCGTGAAAAGATGGCTCGCAAATTACTAGAGCAACATAACTTAGCAAAGAGTCTCAGAGATGGCGAACAGTTCGTGCTGAAACGAATCAAAACTGTCACAGACAAGGTAAGTGGTGAGACTCAGCAGATAGAGGTCACTAAGCGAGTGAATCAATGGTGGTGGACTGAGGGCAGCAAGATACTTTTGCAACTGAAATATGGGACGAAAGTGTTGGAACTAGCTAAAGGCAAGAACAGCATCGAGTGCTCCAGTGGAAATGAACTCATCAAGACGCTAGAGCTTGTTCGTACTAGCGTGAACAATGGGGAGCTAGACACTCAGATTGAGCTAGCTAGCGAGAGTGTTCGCAGTAGGTTCAAGAAGTAGTTTCTTTTTTGAATTCTGTAATTATTGAAGTAGCGATGGGTATGTCATCAATGTGGCTAACTCATCTGTTGTTTCATCAGTGTTTTTGCAAATTTAGCGTTGGAAAACATTACTTTATTGAGAAAAACTCACCAACATTAAGTCTTGTTTATTTCTTTAAAAAGTGTATATTCGTTACAAAATTTGTATCAAAATTTCCATGAAATTATCTGGAAATTATTTTTCAATAACTCTTTTAAAGATCTAGGACCGCATATGCGTACATCTAAATTGCTAATATTGATTGTTTTCTTTTTTACTTTAACTGCTTGCGGAAGTCCAGAGGATGAAGCAAAGAAACTTGGTTTTACGGATGTTGCAGAAATGAAAGCTCTTCAGGCTAAGGGATTCAAAAATCGTAAAGATTATGTTGAAAACTTATTGAAGGACTCAGGATGTGATACGGAAGATGAACTTAATCATGCCATGAGTGAGGTTAACGGTAATTGCAATAAATTAAAAGAGATCAGATTAAAAGAAGAGGCTGAATATCAGTTAAAAAAAGAAGCTGATTTAAAATTGGCAGAAGCGAAAAAAAATATTGGTTTAAATTGTATGGCTGAATATGCCGCATCAATTTTTGTTAATAAAGGTTTATGGGATCTATATGTTAAAAATAATGGCTTTAATCGAATGAATTTTGGAGCGGTACGGATTGGTATCGTCAATAAATCTGCAAGCTATTTGACATTGGTTTCAAACAAAGATATAGGTCATTCAGCAAGCGACAATGACGAAATATGGATACGTGCAAGGAAAACTGCTGAAGCTAATTATAATGGACTTAACAGTTTTAAAGATCTTGATAATTTGACAAACAGCAGAACTGTTGGGTGTGTCAATTTAATTAATAAAGATAAGCAAGAATACTTCTTTGAAAAAATTAATGCTGATGACCCTGAGACTATTGCAGTCCTACCAAACTTTATGAGATTTCCTAGATTGCCTTAAATAAAATATTATTTATTTTATTTAAAATTAATTTATTGTAGTAGAAATCAAAAATTATTTGATAATTCAATTAATTGTTTGTAGTTAACTTCAAATTCAGCTGAATTGGTAGTGCTTCGTATGCTCCAATTGTTTTTATGACTATCAAAACTAACTAAAATATATCCGTTTGACGATAATTTTTTAAGACTAGACTCTGCTATTGATTTTTCATTATCCGTTAATGATGATGAATTTGTTTCTTCAGAGTTAAAAATTGTAGACTTCTTGTTCTCTGTTGAATTATTAGTAGTTATTTCATGATTCGACTTCATTGATCCTTGACGAGTATTTTCTTCAATATCAATAATTACGTATATAAGCTCACCTGCAGCAATTAAAATTAGTCCAATAAATAGGCTTGCCATTAATATTGGAAATCCGAAAATAAAACCAGCTGAAAAAATGACGCCTACTGCGGCTAGAGAACCGATTACAAGAATGATCCATC
>Ga0315905_10002148_pt1 | contig 20788 bp, 17 predicted proteins | sample LakEriMetagenome_5_FD_203522 | JGI IMG/M metagenome (GOLD analysis project Ga0315905, IMG submission 203522) | Freshwater fungal communities from buoy surface, Lake Erie, Ohio, United States - Buoy 4 MA121 | ecosystem: Environmental > Aquatic > Freshwater > Lake | place: USA: Lake Erie, Ohio...
ACTGCTCTCCAAACAATACCAGAAAGAACAACATTAAATACCTTACCTTCTGCAGCAAGTTCACGAGCAGTGGCTTCGGCTATTGGCTGATCATCAGGAAAAGAAGAGAATCCATAATCAGTAATGCAACCAACAACATTCTTTCTTTCATGTTCAATATTAATATATTTACCTTTAAAACTTTTCGCAATAGCAATACCCTTTTCGCCAGATATCATGTGGCCATTCTTGTTGCCAAGATTTGGAGTATATGCATTAAAAGCAACGCCTAAAATATCATAGCTAGCTTCAAAATCAAAATCTTTTGGAAGCAAATTTTTTAACTTGTCCGCGCTAGCTTTTGCAATGTATTGAAGATCTTCCTTATCCATAGATACCGCTTTGATTTGAATACTATCAAATCGAATATGGAATGGGCATTCTTCTAATTTTTTACTTTTTTTTGCCATATTAATTCTGTTGTGTAATTGCGCACCAGTATCGACTGCTTCCACTAGATACTGCACGAACTTCACCCATTGGAGAGCTAGAAAAAGCTGGGGTGGCATAGCCAGATCCACTTAATACAATATCATAAAATGGAATGCCCTGATCTATAAAAAATGGACTTCTATATTGCAATCTAATAGTGCCAGAAGCATTTCCAAAAGCGGTAAATAAGTTTTCACGACTGCGGCCAATTTCTGCCCATTGACCAGTAAATGGAGCCTGCTGTCCTGTTAAAAGATGTATTGTGTTTAAGAAATCGCTCATAATATTATTTATTTATTACACTCATTTTATTTTAAATAACTTATTTAAATTTTTATAAGTATTGAGCCTGTGCTTGTTGCATTTAAGGCATATCCTATTTTTACAGAATATAAACCAGAATCGCCAGTTATTCCGCCATTAATAGACTCTGATAAATATACAATACTATTTGAAGAAAATTGAGTAGTATCAATACCAGTAACAATTCCAAATGCAGCTATATATCCCGTTTGATTATTGGGAATATTATCAGTAGCCACTCCCATAAGATGAGTTCTATGATAGGCATTTGATCCATTAGCTAACCATACTTTTGGAAGATTTTGATCAAATCCAGAAATATAAACAGCCTGACCATTATTAATTTGTACGCTAGTTTTATTTACAGCTTTAAAATATTGCTCTTGAGATGCAGCAGAAATTAATCCAGTTGTATATCCAGAAAAAGTTTCAAACTTGTCTGTTGTAATTAAATCTTTATAATAATTAGCTGCAACAACTGACTTTCCACCCAAAACAATATTTACATTTTTAACATCATTTAAAGTTCCACTTATATCAATACCAATCATTCTTCTGAATGGTATGTAAGCATCTTGGGCCAATGTAGCCCAAGAATAAAATAATCCAGAATTCAAACCAAAACTTGTAATATGTACTTTTTGTTGATTTTTTGGATCTCTATAATAAAATCTTCCAGTTAACGGAAGCGAAATTGCAAATGGGCCAGACCCACTATTTGATACATATACTGCCCATCTATTAACATAAAATTCATTTGCTGAATAATATTCTAGAAGCGTATTTCCAGTTGCTCCATATTCTGAATAAAAAGAAATTGAACTATCGCCGCTTGACATAACAACCCCTTCGCTAATATTTTCTTGATATAAATCATTATATCTTCCCTTCAATACAATTGATAAATCTTCGGCCCCAGACAGTCCGGAATATATATCCAATCCTATAATTTGATTTCCAGTTAAAGTATCTTGAAAAATTTGCCCAGAATTAGCAAATTGCCCAGAATTAATATAAAAATTAGCTATTGCAGATCTGTTCGATGGATTTAGAGGAGATCTAACATATAGCTGTCCAGTTAGTGGTGACCATATTGGTTGACCGCTTGCCCCACTTGTCAAATGTGCTGGCCCAACTCCAGATTCTCCTAAATAAACTTCCCATCCAGTAACGATATAATCTGTATTTAAATATTCTTCATACAAAGAAAGTCCAGTATATGGAATTGACAAAAAAAAGTTTGGTGGCTGCAGGCCTATTTCAGATGGAAGCAACACATACTGATTGCTGGCAGGAATAACCAATGGTTTTCCATCTAAAAGCAGAGTCTGCTTAAATTCATCTGTTGTTAAAGCAGCTCCGCTAATAAACAATCCACCTATATTAAGGTAGGAGTCGCTTTGCTTTACTCTTTTATTAATCATATGATGGATCTAAAGTAAATTGACTATACTGTAATGAGGCATGAAATATAGTACTTTCTGTAGATTTGCCGCTAGCCATTATATAAAAATTTGCATCATTTCCAGACTCTATAAATATGCCATAATCGTCGCTTCCACCAAATAAATCTGCCTGATCTTTGATAACTGTTTGTAAATTTGTACCTCTAGCAATTACGAAATATTTTCTTCCATAAATAGTTTCTTCAAAGTCTTTACCCGCAAAACTTGCTAGAAAATCTGTAACTGGTGCATATTTACATGCAAAATAATCAACATGGCCAACAAGCGCTGCTCCGGTTGGAACCTGTATGCCAGAATATTTAGTTCTTGGAACCTTCATTGCTTTAATAACTTGACCACCAGAAATTAAAGCTTTTAGATTTATATTTCCAAAATAAGAATTGTTTACACTATTGCCAATACCAAAAGAATATGGATGCGGAAAGGCATCCCCGCCAGTCATATTAACGCCATTTATAATTGTTGATCCTGTTTGATTAAATAAATACGCGCCGCTTAAATTTATATAAGTACAACCCTTGTTATTTGCAAAATATCCATCATTACAATTAATTGTTGATACAGATTTATTTCCAACAAGATAATTTCTATCGCCATTAATAAAAGTAGCAGAGTTGCCTGATGCAAAAAAATTCTGATAGCCAATCCAATTATAAGAACCAGCTTGTGTTGATAAATTTGTACCCCAACCACTACCAATATATGAAAATGTTATAGTTTTTAAAAACGTATTTGTATTGATATTTATATCATTAGTTCCGCTTAGTAAAATATCTGATCCGCTTATTGTATTTAAACTTTTTACCCCAGCATTTTTAGCTCCACTAGAGTCTATGTAAATATTTTGACCAGTAACTCTAACTGATGTACCATTCTCTCCAATTAAAGTAATTGAGCCAGATTTATTATTAATTTGACTAACTGTTTGGGCAGAAAGTCTAATTGCTCCACCAGAAAAATAACTTACAATATTTTCTTGGCCAGTAATTGAAATGCCACTAATTGCAATTGTACTTGCATTTAATGGCCATACATCAACGTTGCCAGCCCCAGACAATGTAAGATTTCCACTTAGCGTATTCAATCTATTAACAGAAGTAGCTCCAGTTAGTCCAAAAACTATCGTAGAGCCTCCGCTAACATATGAATAAATACCGCTTGTGCCAGTTATATTAACATTACCAGTTAAACCAGCAAATGACTGTACAAAGTTACCATTATTATTATTTAATGTAAAATATAAAGTATTTCCTACAGGAACAGTTTTAAGTCCAGAAACCCCACTTAAATAACTATAATTTGGATAAAGTGGATCAGCATATGTTTTTACTGCGCCAGATATATCTGGATGAAGCTGTGATGCGCGGATAAGTGTTCTCATTATTTTTTAGAATGATAAAGTATTGCTGCCTCATCTTCTCCTATTTCATGGTGAGCGGCAATATCAAAAATTTCTTTTGAAATATTATTTTTTGTCACATCTTGAGCTGGATTTTCAATATATTGATTAACTTTATTTTTCCAATCTGGCCTTTGCTCGGAGGAAATAATTATATTTGCCAAATCAAACGCTATGCTTTTTTGAGACTGATTTAGTTTTTTAATTTTATATTTTTTCTTTAGCGCTTCAGAGATTAAATTTTCTAATTCATCTTTTTCTTTTAATACAGATCCAATCAAAGCAGTGCTAAACTTATAAGATGCAACAGATTTTTGTCCTATTGGCGTAATAGCTTGCGTTGTTTGCTTTGCTGGTGTGCCATTTGGCCTCCCAGCCTGACCAGCAGGAGATTGTTTTGGATTTAATAATGGCTGATAAAAACCATCTTCTTTTTCAGAAATCATTTCCCTTTGAGACTCAACAAGCTCATATGGTTCTGGTAATACGTTAGTATTAATTGCAGAAATTGCATCCTTTGGAGAAATTGCCCCAAGCTCTAGCAATCTTGTGTAAACTCTAGACAGCACGGCAGAATCATTTCTAAAATTATGAGTCTTCCATTTTGGTGTTGGAACAGACTTAAAGTTCATAGTTTTGGCTATTTCACGCACTTGTGGCTCCAAGAATTTAACAATGAATTCTTTTCTTGCAAACTCAAGCCTCTTGAAAAATGCATCCATTTTTGCACTAGCATTTGCAAATTTATCATCGCCAAAAATAATATTATTTAAACCAAGTCTGATATCACGATCTACAATTTCATATTTTTTTGGGTCAAGAATATCTCCAATTTGTGGAATAACGAATTGGGCCTTTGTTGTATAGTCTGCAATTAAAACTCTTCCAACGCTACCATTTTCAAAAATTTTACGAAGCACTTACTGGCTTTTTTGGCTTGGCGGTCCAAGCTCATCATTTCCCTGAGTTATTAACAAAACTGCTTGCTGAATGGTTCTAGATACAGCCATATCAACTTTTTTAAGCTCTAATTTCCAATTTATGTCTTCTAGAACTGGAAAGCCCATTGGAACTGCCAATGGTTCATAGTCTTGTTTTTTGTAAAAAATACTAACCAACCTATCAGAGTCAAGAGAAATCTCAAGAGATTGATTTCCATTTTTAATATTTTTTAACTCAGGCATTGTGGATGCAATTTTTTTATCCTCATCATTGTTCGGCCTTAACAATGCACCAATCTCAAAAGAATTCAATCTTTTCTTGTAAATAGGAGAGGTAAAGCTAGAAGACGCTAATACTTGTATATCATATGGATTTAATATAATATATTTTAATGGAACCTTTAACGCAGCCTCTGCAATATTCATTTGCTGAAGTTTTCGCAAACTTTCCCTTGGAAATTCACCGAATAATTTATAAATAAAAACATTTCCACTTCTGAAATATTCACGAAAGAACATATCTGTCAACTGCCATAAATTTATTTTTTCTGCCCAAATATTAAAAAAGTTTCTTGATTCTTTATTTCCGCCACTGAATGTAATTTCAGAAATTGCAAATTCAGTCATTAAATCAATAGTATTTCTAAAAATAGGAACATTCCAATAGGCCTTTTGACATAAAAGAATTGTATCTTGCAATGAAATATTTGTAGCATATTTGCCATTACTTCTTTCGTACAAAAATGGCGCAACCCCAGCTTCAAGATTAGCAAATCTTTGAATTCTGGTTATGCTACCAGCAGAATTTGCCCTTGATCCTCTTTCAGGAGTTGTATCGCAAGACCCAATTAGCTTATCATAATCATCCAAGCTAGCTGTTAATGGTTCCGAAATCTCCTTTTTATTCTTTTTAGACCTTGTACCCTTTTTAGATATCATATGCAGTTATTTATTACAGTAATGTATTCTGAAATTCATTTTATTTAAAAATTAAATTAAATTAGAGTTGGTATAAACTGTTCTCTTTTAATTTCCACTTGAGTTTTAACTAATTCAAAATAACATTTTATACCCCAATTACCTAATAATAGCGTGCTGTAGTTATCTTTTCTAGGTTTATTATTTGCCGTTGAAGTTCTGGCTGATCTTGGAAGATCAAAGCTTTGATGGCCTCTGGAGGTTGATGTTACCTCAATATTTGCACACTGCTCTTTTGTTGAAATAATAATATCATCCTGAAGTTCAATAAATTCTCTTATTGATAATTTTCTATTATCTTCTTTGGAATCACCCTCTAGAATCCCAGATCCGTGAGGAAATACTAATTTTAATGGAATTCTTAAATTAAACATATAGGACATATATTCTGGGTGGTTGCTGGCACGAGAAGCAAACCATATTTTTTTATGATCAATGCATGACTGTAAATAAGAATTAGATCTCATAATCCAATCTGTGCTTGGCGTTTGTCTAATGCACATGCAGCCCATGTCTGGGCTATATTGTTTTTTTGCTTTAGTAAGCATATCTACTTGATCCTGACCATCTTTGGTAGAATCCCATTCTGTTATATATGTTATTTTTTTACTTATACCCTTAAACAATTCACTTTCATTACATGCGTCAATAATTGTATCCAAGTTCGAAGAGTCGGCAATTATTAAAACAACATTGAAATGTGTTAGCACATAATAAATATATTTTATATGATCTTGAAGATCTGCACCGATCCTCTGATACCCATGAACAAGAACCCCTTCTTCTTTTTCTTCATCAAGCTCTACAACTGACATTGCAAAAAAGTCTGACGATGCGCTTTTTGAATAGTTTGGATCAATTGATAATATATATTTTTTTAATGGGTCTCCAGTAACTTTAGAATGTGGATACTCGCCATCTGGAATGGTACATTCGTTCATTTTACGCATTGAAAAATACCCATCGCCACCATCACGAAACTGTGCGCCATATTCGCGCTGAAACGAATCTTCTGATATGCTTGCTCTTTGTGATTGAATAAACTCTCGGTTTAATATAGTTGCTGGTATAGCCTCCCATCCCATTTGTGATATAAAATAAGTTGGCCTTTCCTCTTCCTTATTATTCATCGTCAAAATATCCGGACGTTCTACAAAATCAGTCCAGTCGGAATACATTTTATACAAATGCTGGAATTGATAAGAGGCAGATGACAAACAGATCATTTGTGCGGCATTTTCAAAAATCATTTTATTATTGGGATGTAATGTGCCAGCTTTAATTAACTCGTCCTCTAATTTTCTAACTTTAATTCTGAACGCAGCGTCCCTTGGCGAAGACAAGAATGGTGCTAATACATCATTAATCATCTGCGGAGATAATAGCAAAACCTCATCAAGGATAAGAACATCGCAACGCATGCCTCGCGTATCTTCAGAAAGTGGAATAGCGCATATATATCCACCATTAACGTCCCATTGAAACTTATCGTTTCTTAAATAAGGTTTTTTATCAAAGCATGATCTTGCAAGCTGAGCTTCTTCTGTGTTTAATAGTCTTACAATTTCTTCAAAAATTCTGCGGCTTGTTCTAAAATTTGCTGAAGCAATAACAATTCTAGTACCAGGCTCAAATATACATTTTAATATACAATACCAACCAGCTAAAGTAGATTTTCCACCACCACGACTAAAAATAAGCATGCAATTATTCTTTTCAAACATTGCATTTATATGCATAACCTGCATTGGCTCCATATTAATACCAAGAATTAATTGTGATGTAAATCCAATATTATGCCTTAGAAATTTTGCTAAACTTATTTTTGCTGTTCTATCGTCCAACTCACCACGCAATTCTAATAGCTCATTGTTAAAATTAGCTATTTCTTTTGCTGGTTGATTTCCTGCCCAAATTGCCATACTATATTATTTCTTTTTCAATGCAATATTGCAAATCTATTTTTTTAACTTCTTCTCCAAGTCCTAAAATTTTTAAAATTAAATCAGTCATATGCTTTCTGCCATCACAATATACAACTTGAAAGCATTCATATTTTTTATATAAATCTCTAACTCTATGAAATATATATTCTGGGCTTGTTGCAAACCATCGTTTTTTATTATAGGCTAAAGAGCTGTATGATGCCTCGACCATTATAATAATATATCCATTATTATTTTGTGCTCTTAACAATTCTCTTTCAAACCTTTCAAGATTGGCACCAAAAGTTCCAAAAAAATCACTGAAACTTTTTCGCTCAATAACTATTCTGGAAGCTGGAGATAGGGCATAGTCCCCATAATCAAGTGCAACATTTACTTTTCTCAAATCTTTTGCAAATTTTAAAGGTCTTTTTTCGCGGGTATCAATTACTATTTGTTTTGCAGGTTTTGAATTCGTAGCCCGTGTATCTAAATTATAATAATCATATTTAGATTCTATGTTGCTCTTGATACATATTTCATTATAGTTAGTTGAGCATAATTTTTCTATAAAGCGAATTGATGGTAAGCAGCTTATTGTTTGTATGAAAAATTCTGGTGGTGCGTTTTTTAAATTTTTAATATCACAGTATTTTTTAATTTTTCCAGATATATAATCCAAAGCTTTTTCTTGGCCAATTTTTGCAAGCCAAGACTTCATAGAAATTTTATCTTCAAAATCTGAAAGAAAATATTGCTCTACTGATTTGAAATTTATTTTATTCTTGTTTGATAGGTCATGTCTGGGATAAAATTGCTCGAAATATCTTTTTTGAGATATCTTGTGTTGCTTTAAATGTTTTGAAAGCTCTATAACGCCACTAAATTTTTTAGTGCAAAATTCACATTTAAGTTCCATATTAACCCACCAATTCTTCTATTGTTGCTCCGCGAAGAAGAGCTTTTATTTCGCTCATTGAATTAATACGACCAGCCTCCTCTTTAATTTTCATTTTTTCTAGATCAGCCAGATGTATTGTTTTTTTTCTAAACTCTTCATCTTTCCAAGCTTGTACTAAATTTATAAGCCTTTCAAATCCATCGCTTTTTTCTTCTAAGCGTTTATTTCTTTTTGTTGTTAAATCATTATATAATTTTGTTTTAATATTTTCACATGAATTAAGTTCAGTCTGGAGTACATTTATGGCCTCGTTCATTTTCATCGAAATTTCTCCTGCGGCCATGGTCGCGCGAAGAGACTCTATTCGTCTTTGAATTTCAGCTGCTCTTACAATTTGATTGCACAAAGTAATAAATTGATCCAAATCTTCCTGTGTTAAATCTGGTTTATCATGAGTATATCGAATGAAAGCATCCTCAAAAAGATCTCGATCTCCTTGAATTTTGTAAGTATTAATTTGATATATAAAGCGAAATATATTTAAATATTTTTTAAGCTGCTGCATTTCAAAAAGCTGTTGTTTTTTTAATGCCTCTTCGTTATATCCATAATTTAAATATTTATTTACGCGTTCAATTGTTTGTTTTAAAGTTTTTGGTGGTTTATATTCAGAATCTATTAACTCTTCTGGATTATAATTAATATTAACAATTTCTAGCTCGTCTTTTGGCTGTGGTATATTATCTCTTTTAATAGTATCTTTGATTTCTTCAATTTTTGCATTTATTGTTCTATATTCTTGGCTTAAATTAGTAAGAGCATCGTTATTAAAAAGTTCTTTTGCTATCTCTAGTGCGCTTTTAACTCTAAAATTATTTTGTATATAAATAATCTGCTCTTGCGTTAAATTAATAAATCCTTTTAAAATAACCGTTCTTGTTTTAAATTTCAACCCACTCTCGTTGCAGAATGCCTTAATTGCCCTAGCTTCTTTTGTTTTTCCATCCAGAGCATCATTTTCAAAAACGCTCTTGACAATGTTTGAAAGCTCAGGCTCCAAATCTACAGAAAAAAAATCAAGCACTTTCTTTTTGTGCTCTTCAGAAAGTTCAAAATTTACCGAATCAGACATATTATATTATCATTTCTTTGACAATTTTCTTTGCTTTTATTACAATCTGTGCCCTTATTTTCTTAACAAATTTATAACCAGTTTTTGTAGAACCATTTTTATAACCAAGCATTGTTATAACTTCTGTTTCTGGATACCCATCTACAAACAAATATGTGTAAACCTTTTGCTGAACTGGTGTTAAAGATTTTAACATTTCGCTATGAACTTTTGGAACAAACGATTCAAAATCAAAACCGCTGGAATCTGATGCGCGAGCATCAAACTCATTACCCTCACCAAAAATTCTTTCATCATTTACGCTAACTGGCAACTTAACATCATAAGCATGTTTCTTTGTTTTCTCCCATTTTGCATAATCAGCACATTTAGAAGATTGAACATTATATAATTTACAATTATTTCCACCAGCATTATGTGGGCAATTTAAACACGGCCTGGCATAGTTGGAATAATTGTTTCTAACGAGGTTAATAATTTGATTTGTAATAACAGTATTTAACCATGGAAGGAGGGCCATTTCTGGATTCCACTTTTCCCATTTTTTAAAAATATGTAGTCTTAATTTTTGTTCTACATCATTAAAATCCATCCATGCAATGGATGTTAATTTCCACTGAGAGCGTCTTTTTGCTATCTCCTGATTTATTATATCTAAACAGGACTCGAAAGATGGGCGCTCCATATTTATTCTTCGCTATCTATGATATCAATATTATTTTGATAATTTCTGCCTGACATTTTAGCTTCTGAAATAAAACTCGCAGGCAACGACTTTGCTACTTTTTTTCTTCCACGCTTTTGTTTTGCTGATTGCTTTATAGATGCAGATTGTTTTTTTTGGCTTGGCTCATCTGACACTAAATCGCCAAGCCTAATTCCATTACTTTGATTATTTTTTTCTATATTCACATCAAGGCCGCGCATTGAGCTATAATCGCCAACAATTTCAGGATCAAACGCTTCATCCGCATGATCAACGCTAACCTTTTTATTTACAGCTATTGGATTTGTTATATTAACTTGAAATTGATTTGATTTAATAATACTTGTTTGCGGTGCCGCAACAGAAAATGAAGATCCGCAATGGGAGCAAAATTTTGGTTTTTGAAATTGGTAAAGGTTTTTACCGCCACACTTTGGACAAAAATAACTTAACATAATTAAAAGAAATTTATTATGTATTATTCTACAAAATAAAAGAGTAAAAATCTAATTTTTAATTTATTTTATAATTTTTGGCTTGGGCACCAGCTATCTTGATAAACTTGAGAAATGTTTGTGCTATGAGCTTTATTTTTCTTTTCTTTTTCTTTTTCAGCTAATTTAATTGCATCTTCTTTTTTGCGCTGTGTTATTTTTTTAACCACAAATTTGCAAAGCTCAGATCTTAAAATATCATCCTCTGTAAATTGAAAATGATGGATTCCCATTTTTTTTGATTCTTCGCATGAGAATAATTCGACAATTTTATCAAAAGCACCTTGTTTATTAAATGGAAGATCTGACTGCGATGAATCTGCGCATATAATCATTTTTGTAAATTTTCCAATTCTTGTAAGCAATGTGGCAAACTCTGATAATGTGGCATTTTGCATTTCGTCCATAAGCACTACTCTTGCTGCAAAACTCAACCCACGACAAAAGTTAATAGGCTGATTTGTAATTCTATTATCAGTTTTTAATCTTTTTATCTGATCAATCGGCAAAAGTTCTTCTAGTTTGTCAGCAAATGGCATCATATAGACATCATATTTAGATTGCAGATCGCCAGGCAAATATCCAAGCTTTGAATCGGCACTTTCTACAGCCGCTCTAACACATATAATATCAGAGACTTTTTTTTCATTTAACATTTGAAGCGCGGCCCTAACAGCAATTAATGTTTTGGATGAGCCAGCTGGCCCACTTACAAAAACAATTCTAGCTTCTTTATTATTAATTAAATTAAAAAACTCTTTTTGCTTATTAGTCCATTCAAGCTCTCTTATCTTAAGCTCAAAATCAATTTTATCCCTTTGATATACTTTTGGACTCTTATCCTCAGCCTTGCGCATACTACGCGCTGATTGCTTTTTAGACATATAAGAATATTACAGTAAAAATAAAAAATAAAACTACTTTTAAAATTAAATCGAAATAATTAATATTTTTTACAATTAATGTGTATTATTATACCTGCAATGTAATATTCATTATGGCCATACAGCTAAGTAGAGACATTATACATCCATATGCCAAGAATTTTATAGAAAAATCTGGAGGTTATGAAGTATTTAATAATAGCGAAATAGAGGCTGTTAATTTTTTAATAAAAAGCTTAATTGATAATAATTTATGGAATAAATTTAAAGCATTATATCCGTTCGTTGGTCGGACTGCCCAAGCGCACGCTGTTAATTTAATCAATGCAAATCGTCATAATATAAAATGGTATGGTAATGTTATACATGATAGACTTGGCGTTACTGGAAATGGAGGCTATGGCAATACACTTTTAGCAGCTGGCTTGTTGAAAGAAACAGATATACATGTTTCAGTTTATAATGCCACACAGTGGAGCTTGGCCAATAATAATTCGCACCTGATAGGCACAACAAAAAAATCTCAAAGAATAACATTAAAAACAGCAATTGATAACAGATATACATATAGCACCGCGGATGGAATATTTTTCGCAGGAACAGAAGGTAATGATATATCAAGCACAGAAGCTTTTGGGTTAATAGTTGGAATCAACAGCATTAAGTGCTATGTAAACGGAATACCATTTGGGGTCATCAGTCCAAATGACCCATCAACATTCGTACCAGCGCCTGGCAATTCGCAGCAACAAGCCGCAATGAATAATACCGTTATTCAAAGCTTAGATCAGTATCCAATGCTAATTTTATCTTATGATGATTTTGGATCAGTTTCTGTCAAATCTACAACAAATATAAGATTTGCCAGTATTGGCAGCGGAATGAATGATCAAGAGAATGCAAAATTTTATGAAATAGTCGAAAAATTTCAATCAATATTGCAAAGAAATGTTGGAAGTCTCAAGTTGAACATATACTTATTTGAAAATATAGAGAGGGAAAAAGTAACAGCTAATTTAAATATATTAAGTATAATTCAAAAATTAGGAGTATTTAAAATTAATCAAATAGAAAGTGAAAGCATAAAATCAAGTCTCTCAATAAATAATTTGAGAATATCGGGAGCTAGGCGAGTTTACTTAAATGATAGGGCATCTTCAAATATATCTGTAATTTCTTTTACAGAAATATAAAAAAAAATATAATTAATTTGATGAATATTTTAACAAAGAAATTTTATGAAAGCTTATTGGAGCCAAAAATGTTCGTTGGGGGAAAATGGAATATTTCTATAGTCTCAAGAGAGAATGGGCGCGAAAATTTCATCTTTGGAAAAAATAAAAAAAATAATTTAATATTAAATCAGGGATTAAATATTTTAGCAGAAAGTAAATATTTTACAAATTATAATGGAATCAATTACAATACAATTCCAGCCTTTTTATATTCAACAGCTGTTTTAGGGAATGGATTAATTACTCCAAACGTAACAGACACTCAATTAACAAACCAGCTTCAAGAAAGCACATCAATAAAAACAGACTCGTGCAGCGTTGAAGACAATTACATAAATGGAACACGGACCTTTAAAAAAGTTTATGATTTTCCAAGCCCTACATCTAAGATCTCTGTTTCTGAAATTGGTTTAAATACTCCATTTAATAGCAAAAAACTTTTTTCAAAATTTTTATTAGAAAGACCTGTAAGCATAGAAGTAGATGAGTTTATAAGATTATACTATGATTTTTCTGTTGGATCTGATGCCATTATAAATCCAATTAATATATCATCTTCTTCAGGAGGTGTAAATGCAAGTGGGCAAATTAAATTGTGTGGCAATTTTAATGATATATTTTTATCTATGGATTCTAATGGAAATCCAACATTTGGAAATGGAGATTCACCAAGAACATCACTACTGCCTTATTACGAAAAATACTGCTCAGAAAATCCAAGCTGTGCAACTGAATGTTTTGGAACATGCTTTATGGTAGATCAAAATCCATCAATGCCTACTGTTAATAATTCGCTATCTAATGAATGGATTGGAGAAAGGCTAGAGGAAAGTTTAGGAAATATATCGGCATCTACTTACATAAATGGTAATTTTTATAGAGATATAACGTATACATTTAATAATAATAATCCAATCGAAACTAAAAATTTTGGCGGATTTTTATTTACAGTTACAAAAACAAACAGACAAAATACATGGGATGGCTGGTTTTGGAAATTTACTAACAATCAAGTGAAATATAATTCAAAAAGTCTTGTAATTATATTAAGACAATCAATAAATAGAATATGAATATAGACATAAAATCTTACGTGTCTGCGTGTTATAACGTGGCAATATGTAAATCTGGAGAAAATGGAATAGAGGAAAAATATCCTCTTGGAACAGGTATGCGCAAAAATACCATACTTGACTCGTGGCTTGAAACAATTCCATTAATTTTATCTACAGGCACAAATAAAAGATTCCATATGGCAGAAATGATACGTGGTAATGGGTTTGGTGCTGCTCAGCTGAATAGTTCAATGCAAATAGGAAAAGGAACTACCCCAACAAATTATCAGCAGAGACAATTAGTAAATTTCTCAAAAGAAACTAGCTATGTTAGGCCATTTGTTACTGGAAGTTATTATATTGATAATACTGGGCTAGGTATGAGAACTTACAGTATTACTTATGAATATCAGCCAGAAACTGGAACTAATACATATTATGAGGCTGGGTTAAAATCTCCATATTCATATTTTTGGCAATCTGGCTCCACGATTGATCCATCAAGAGTACCGCCAACATTATTAAGCCCAATAATTTCTAGATTTCTTTTTACAAACCAAAGCGGAATAGTTGGTTTTGCAAGCGGCTTTGTTGATAATGTTGGAAACTATTCCATTTTTACAGGCGCATCTGGCTATAGCGGATATATAATTAATAACCAATATACAAAATTTACAGGCGGTAACGATTTTCAAAACAGAACAGATTTCCAATACGGATATAGCGTATTTAATCCAATTTTTAATGGCACTACTGGAGGCTTTTTTAGTGGAATAAATTATGCAAATTCTGGAAGTGGAATTTTGAGTGGAATTATTGGTTATAAAAATGATCTTTCTGGAATTACGGCAAATATTGGTGAATATATAAAAATAAAATATGATGTATCAATAAGAATACCGGCAATTGTAAGCGGAATTCCAGTTACTGGAACGGGAGTATTGTACGGCGACTTTAATGGTAGTGGCGAGATAAAACTTTGCGGAACATTTAGAGATCTATTTGGCAACGTTGACTCTAATGGCTATGTAAGATTTATAAATAATGGAGTTGCCGACTCAACCGCAGATTTATTACCAAGGCTTGAACAGCTTTCATGGGATACGCCACCAGAAATAGAAGGATTAATGTGGCCAATAAACAATTTTCCAACAAATAGCACATTATCACAGGCGACCGCGCACTTCACGGCAACTTACATTTCAGGCATACAATTGAACCAAAATATAACAGGGTTTGTGAGTGGATACAAGGATCAATTTGGAAATTTTACCGGATTACATTTAATAGACATAAGTTCTGGGTCAAGTGGTTATTTTCTAAATCAACAAAAGTATTATTTTCCAACTGGAAACTTATTTTCAGGATTTAGCGGTCAATCTGGTTTTATAGAAAATGACAACATTACATTTAAATATTCAGGATTTTCATTTGTATCTGGTAGTGGATTTTCTGGTTTAAATTTTATAAATTCTGGGTATGGAGTTATGACTGGAATTATTGGAAATAGATCTGAGCTAATACCATCAGGATTTCCAAGCATAAATTCCGGAGCAAATGTGCCAATTGTAAATATTGGCGATTCTAGCTCTGATAGAAAAAATCCATTACAATACAAAGGCACTGCATATGATTTATATCAAAGAAGCTCTGGTGCAAATCTTCAAGATAAATATATAGATAGAGAATTTTATTTTGTTGCCGATTATCCAAATTATGATTTAAAATTTGGTGGAATATTTTTCTGTCCAATGGTGAGAGATGTTAGTTCATTAATTGGCCTAATAGAATATCAACCAAATAAGTACAGCACTCAAAGAGGCTATGGATGGTATTGGAAATTTAACAATATACAAACAAAATACCAAGATCAACTGCTGAAATTAAATTTTAGATTTTCTATGGATAGAGATTAATGAAAACAAACTTTTCTAGTGATAAAATTAATGTTTTATTAAGGCCATTTTTTAATCAAAATGGCGGTTATAGAAATTTTAGAGAATATGAAATTCGATCCTTATCTGAATTAGTTGATAAACTAGTTGGTTACAATTTATGGAGTAAATTTTTAGCTATATATCCATTTGTTGGAAGAACGGCAAATAGTCACTCTTTTAATATTAAAGACATTAATCAGTATAAAATAACTTGGACTGGAACATTAACCCATAATAATTTTGGAGTAATTAGTGGCGGTGGATGGGGTGATACAAATTTCCCGCTAGTATTGTTAAGAAACAATTTAAATAATATACATATAAGCGCATATAACAGAACTTCGTTATCACAGTCAACTTTTGATGGCAGATTGATAGGGGTAAATTCTTTAAATATATTAACAAATTATAGAGAAGCTGGTGCTCAAGAATTAAATTTTACAACAGCAAATGGTGGAATAGTTGGCTATGTTTACAGTGAATATAGTAATTTGGGTGGTTATGGATACAAACAGAGTCAAGTTTCAACTGTAACAGGAAGAGGGCTTATGGTTGGTACAAACTGCGATAAATGTTATTTAAATGGAGAAGTTTTTGGAGAATGGCAACCGCTTTTACCAACCCCAATTCACCCGCAGTGCCCAAGAAGAATTCTATTATTTGCAAACAGATATGAAACAAGCGTAACTTCTGCTGCAAGAGTAAATCTGGCATTTGGGAGCATAGGATATGGATTTTCTGAAACTGATATTAAAAATTTTTCTGAGGCAGTAGAAACATTTCAAAAAGCAATGTATAGATCTGCACTGTAATAATTACCATGCCTAACGTTTTTTCTATTGAAAATATTAATTTAAATGGATCTACCATTACTACAAATAATGGTACGCTATATGTTAATAATAACCCAATCATTGCTCAAACTGGAGTATCTGTAAATGAAAATTTATTCATAAAAGGATATGCCCCGCTCACATTCTATTCTAGATTGGCAATACATGGAACATATTTAAATGAAATATTTTTAAATGATGAATTTATAGCTACAGGATGGCTAATTACCTGCTCGCAGCCAGGCACAGGACAGTCGGCACTTCAAGGAAGATTCTATACCAGAAAGCCAACCTCAGTTATTGACACTCAAACTATAAGTCAATTTCAATTACAAACAGGTTCTATTTTTTCTTTCAGTAATCCATATTTTTATAAAGTTTATAGCGATAGCGTAATCGGTCTAGATATATATTCCATACCAGCAGAAATGCAATCGTTATCTATCAATTTATTAGGATATTTCGCTGGAGCTGGCCACTTTGATAAAGTTCCAAAAACATTTGATACCTATATCAGAGGCAAAGTAGAAATTGGATATAATATTTTTCAAGAATATGTACAATATGATACTACATTTACTGGTATTGGAATTTATGCAGGTGAGTCTGGCACTGGACCATCAACAATCAATACGCAATATATAACCGGATATTTAAGTGGCACTTTAAACCAATACCCAATTTATAAAAGTATAACAGGCGTATATGCAAATAGTGGATACTTTGTAAGTGGAAAAAAATATAATTTCCCTACAGGAAATCAATTTTCTGGATTTAGTGGTCAGTCTGGATTTGATAATATATGGGGCTATTCATATAGTGGCTTTGAAATATCAAGAAGCGGTGATAATATTTTTAGTGGTTATTATGGTAATGTAAGATTTGGTGAAGGAGAGCTTTTAGAAAAAATAGGCACAAGAAATTATACCGTTCAAGAAAAAATAATAGGTTTTAGAAGTGGATTTTTGAATGAATCATTTGTATTTTCTGGATTTACTGGACAACAAAACCTGAGTGGATATTTTATTAGTGGGACGCAATATTATTTTCCAACAGGGACTGGCTTTGCAAATTTCAGTGGTCAATTTGGATTTGATGAATATCTGGGATATTCTTATACTGGATTTACCTTTCCAGAAGGAGTTGGCTTTAGCGGATTAACATTTCCAAGTTCTGGAACTGGAATTTTGACTGGATATATTGGACATCGAAATGTTTTGACTGGTGAATTTGTTAGCGGATTTATAAAAATAATATCTGATTATGATTTTACTGTCGCAACAGGAAGAAATTTTGTTAGTGGATATTTTATAGACAGAACAAGAACTGGATTCGATACTGGCATTCCATTTTCTGGATTTGATGGGCGAAGTGGATTTGATAATTATTGGGGCTACACTTTTAGCGGATTTTTCCCCACAAGCAGCGGATTTAGCGGCAGTAATTTTTTATATTCTGGAAGTGGCATAATGACAGGAGCAATTGGTTATAGATATATTCCAAACTTAAATCCATTATCTGGACAGTTTTATTATAAAAATAATCTTGGCGATAAAACAGCTGGCCCTAGCTTTATTTTAAACTCTGGAGAAAAATTTTATGAAAGCACATCTGTATTTTATCCAGTTTCTGGAAAAAGAATTATTGGATTTGATATACATAATACCCTTTCTGGCTTAAGTGATGTGAATATAGTATTGATGGGATATTATAATTGAATAAAAATGATTTCGTTAAAAAATAAATGTATTAAATGCGCCCATATAAAGACATAATTCATCCCATGCTATACGATTTCTCAAATCGTGTAGCAGAAGTTGGATTTAATACATTTGATCAATTTGAAATATCATATTTAAATGATTTTGTTACCTATTTGAACGAGACAATTCCGGATGGAAATTTTGCATTCTATCCTTTAAGAATAAAACAAAATGTGGGCCAGGGAAGGACTGGCATAGGTATGGGAAAAATGGGATCTGGAAACCCAATTATATTTAATAGTGGAGTTACTTGGAACCAGTCTGGGGTATACATGGATAGCCTGAACAATTGCGGACTTATTGATTTTGAAAATTTAGGATTTCAATTTAGAAGGGACACATCTACAATTTTTTATGTTTTTAAACATGAAAGAAGTGAAAATGAAGAGTTAATGTTTAGGCTGAACCAAACAACTCCATATTTTTGCTTTGACAGATCAGATAATATTTGCGCAGATCACTTTACCGTATATGCCCCAGAATTTTCAAATGATCCAAGAAGACCTGTGGGAACAACATATATTTATGATCAATTTTTTGGTCTTGACAAAAAAGGATATGCGGTAGATTATTCAATAAGACCTTCAGAGCTTGCATCCAAAAATCAAGCTTATTCTTTTTATAGTTTGGCAAATAATTTTGTAAGTTTAAATTTTTGCTCTAATTTTGATAATTTTTCTTTAAGATCTTTTAGCGGTGTCGATAATACAATTTTAACGGGAAGCTTTCCAAAGCCATACTTGGTAAGATATGAGAAACAATTGGATGATCAATTAACCGGCATATATACAGAAAATCCAAATTATAATCCTGATGATACAACGCCAATACCATCAGAGGCAATTCCTGGCTCTTTATATATTGACGAACCAGAAAGTGAATTGGTTAAAAAATTTTTAATGCCATCTAGAATGGTTATTGGTGCTGGCGTTTCTAGCGTTGGAAATTCTTACAATATAAGTGGCTTGCCACAAACTTGCGCTGGGGTATTAATTATTAGTGGAAATTATTGCAATTTATCAAGCCAAATAAATGATAAATTATTCGCAGCTCTTGGGATAAAAAGAGCACCAGATCCATTTATCTTTCAAAATATAGAAAACATAAATATAGCCCCAAATATTACAAGCATAATTTATAAAGATAATCCATACATTTTAGATCAAATAACAGAAAGCTTTTTATTTTTTCCAAATATACAAAAAACAGTTTATAGATCTATTTTTGAATTTTATTATGAATCTGTTGGTATAACCGGATTACTATTTGCACCACTTGAAATATTTTATGCCAGCGGAAACATCAATAATATTTCTTACTTCCCAATATCAGCAGCAATTACCGGAACTGAAACTGGAATTTACACAGTCTCTGGCATTGGCCAAATAAATAGTAATATTATTTATGGAATAAAAGAGACTGGCATTTATGGCGCTTCAGGAATAAGACAAATTAATGATAACTTGATTTATGGAATAAAAGAAACTGGTGTTTATGGAGTATCAGGGGCTTCTGTTATTAATTTTAATTTAATCAATGTATCTGAAACATTTGGCGTTTCAAGCTATGGAATTATAAATGACGCATATGAAGATATATTTGGACTCACGGCCTCTGGATCAATATCATAATATAGTATTTATTTAAAAAAATATTTTAAATATTCTAATGTAATTTAATAATAAATCATGCATAATCAGATAAATAACTGGAGCTTTGGTGGCGAATATGTAGCCGAAATTAAATCTCCTGATGGATCTGTAAGATATCCATTTGGCGAAAAGCCATTAAAAAATCTAATTTTAGATACGTTTTTATTATCTTTGGCTTCAGGATACCGTCATAATCCGCAAGCCTATATACAAAGCTGCATATTAAGTACTGGAGATACGGCGCCAGAAAGATCACAAACGGGAATCGTTGGCCCCATACTGGCAACAACGCATGCCAGTGATTACTTTTCAACTTTAGTAGATACGGGCAATAGCGCCGCAGCAATTGCTAGGAATTTTAGATTTAATCCAGTAACTGGACCTTCTACATATAGAGAAGCAGCGATTGGATGTTTTGGGCTTGGTGGGGTTGACAATATTACTACAAGTAGAATAGTTTTTCCTAGCGATATAAATTTAACCGCTGGTGAGCAATTTTATTTAAATTATAAATTAAGTATGGGCATGCCATGGTTAACAAAGGATGTTCCGTTTGTAGCAAGTGGAAATGGTTTGGTTTTTAGTGGTGCATTAAGGTCATCAACAAATAATTCTGGAATTTTTGCGTATATTACAAGCACAACATGTTATTTTACTCTTGATCAATTTGTTCCTACAAACATTGTCTCTTATCGAACTCGTAATTTTACTAA
>Ga0315905_10002149_pt1 | contig 20785 bp, 20 predicted proteins | sample LakEriMetagenome_5_FD_203522 | JGI IMG/M metagenome (GOLD analysis project Ga0315905, IMG submission 203522) | Freshwater fungal communities from buoy surface, Lake Erie, Ohio, United States - Buoy 4 MA121 | ecosystem: Environmental > Aquatic > Freshwater > Lake | place: USA: Lake Erie, Ohio...
CCTGAAGCAACAATTGCAACAATCGGACCTGACATCATGAATTCAACGAGCGGTTCATAAAAAGGCTTACCAATATGTTCTGCGTAGTGCTTTTCAAGTATCGCTCGATCTGCTTGCAACATTCGCAATGCATCGATTGCATAACCTTTTGCTTCAATACGAGAAATCACTTCACCAACTAAACCTCTAGCAACGCCATCTGGCTTAACCAGGATCAGGGTTTTCTCAGAACTCATGCACCTATTCTATTCGGGTTTTTTCGGGCCGGCAGCCAGCAAGGCAGCACGGGCAGCCTCACCCTTGCGGCCGACAACGATGGCGCTGACCCATAAGCCAACAAATACCACCCCAATAATGAAAAAGGATGGTTCTATAAAACCGAAACTGATCATAACCACCTGCATGATTGAGCCGATGACAAATCCCCCTGGACGCCGCACCAAAGCCGCAGCCACAAAAAGCAAAAATGAAATTACACAGCCATAAATAATTGCAGCTTGCGAGCTATCTTTCATCACTAAAAGAATTGCAAACCCCATTGTCATACTCTCAGCAATTAATACAGATGCACCCAGAATTTTCATTGAGCAAACTTCTTTCTTAAATAGGTCCGAGCTTGTCCCACTGTAACAACAGATCCTGTGATTATGATTCCAACCGTTGCCTCACTTAAGGGGCGGACCGAATCACTAATCGCTTTGTCTATCGCTTGGAAAAGATCCTGAACCTCAAATACCCGATCTACGCCAAAAACAGATGATGCAATTTTTTCAACCTCAGAAGATGCCATCGCACGCTCTGATGAACTCTGTGTCACGATGACATGATCAACAATGGGTTCAAGCTCTTTGAATATCCCTGCAGCATCTTTATCGCCTAAGACACCGACAACTGCGATGATCTCATCAAAGTTAAATTCGCTACGAAGTGTTTCTGCTAACGCCTTTGCCCCATGAGGATTGTGCGCTGCATCCAAGATGATCGTTGGATCTCTGTGCACGACTTCGCACCGACCCGGTGAAACTACGGATGCAAAACCAGAGCGCACAGCATCGATATCTAGTGGTTGGTCACCAAAGAATGCCTCTACTGCAACAAGGGCTGCTGCAGCATTAGATGCCTGATGGCGACCATGAAGTGGAAGGAAAATTTCTTCATAAGTTTCATTCACACCCTGAATTGTTAAGAGTTGTCCGCCGACTGCAACAGCTCTGGATCTAACAGAGAACTCAATCCCTTCTCGCACAACATCTGCGCCAACATCTGCGGCTTTTCTAATTAACTCTTTAGCCGCCTCTGGCTCTTGTTGGGCAAGAACAATAAAACCATTTTCTTTAATGATGCCGGCCTTTGTTGATGCAATCTCATGCAATGTATTACCTAAGTACTCCATGTGATCAAAACCGATGGGCATAATGACTGAGACATCTGCTTTGACAACATTTGTTGCATCCCACTGCCCGCCCATACCAACTTCAATAACTCCCACATCGATTGGGTGCTCGGCAAAGGCAACAAATGCAAGGGCGGTAATCGCCTCAAAAAATGAAATGGGGTGCTCAAATTTTTCATCCATGAGATCTAAGTAGGCTGCAATATCGTTGTATGAAAAAATCAGCTCTTTGGGATCAATTGATTGCCCGTTTATTGCAATTCGCTCCAAATAAGTTTCAAGATGCGGACTAGTAAATCGACCAGTTCGAAGACCATGAGCAAAAAGCAATGCATCAATCATGCGAGTCGTTGTGGTTTTTCCATTTGTTCCACCAACGTGAATCGTTGGATAGGTCAACTGAGGTGAACCTAAAATATCTACAAGTGCTGCAATTCGTTCAATCGATGGCGCAATACGGCTTTCTGGCCAGCGAGCCAACAATGCTTTTTCAATAGCATCAATTCGCTCTTGATCATCTGGAGAAATCATCATGCCTTTGGTAAGCCAGCAAGTGCAGCAGTAATTCTTGCAATGTCAGAGGTTGTCTTTTCTAATCGTTCACGAATTTCGACGACAACATTTTCTGGGGCTTTTGCCATAAACCCTTGGTTATTTAACTTGACCTCTGCAGTCTGCTTATCTTTACTTGCAGTTGCCAAATCCTTTTCTAAGCGTTGGCGCTCTGCAACAACATCGATTGAGCCTGTTAGATCGAACTCAACAACTACACCTGCTGCTTCACATTTAGCACTGGGCGTAATATCACCAAGTTCCATGCGCACAACAAATGCCATCGCAGATGCGTATTTAGCAATATGGGCCGGTGCAATAAAACGACCAGGAATCTTTAGCGAAGTCTTAATCCCTTGATCATTTCTAAATCGCCTCACTTCAGTAATAATCTCTTGCAATTGAGATACAAGTTCTTCAGCCCTTTTATCAACATGTGAGCTGTCAGCTTTTGGCCATTGGGCAGTAACCAGACTTTCTTGCCCCGTTAATGCAGTCCACAGTTGCTCTGTAATAAATGGCATAACCGGGTGCATGATGCGAAATAGTTGATCAAGGACAAATCCCAAAACTCTTTGAGAGTGTGCTGCATCTCCTGAAGCAAAAGTTTCTTTCGAAAGCTCTAGATACCAGTCACATAGGTCATCCCAAGCAAAGTGATACAAGGTTTCACAAGCACGAGCGAACTCGTAGTTTTCCAACAGCTCGGTCACTTGTGAGCAAGTTTGAGACCAGCGACTTAAAACCCACTTATCTATCTCATTTAAACTTTCAAGCGGTGGTAGTTCACCTTCAACTGTTGCACCATTCATCATGGCAAATCTGGTTGCATTCCATAGCTTTGTGGCAAAGTTTCTAGATCCGCCGATCCAATCTTCGGCCAAGGCTTGATCGGTTCCTGGATTTGCCCCTCGTGCCAAAGTAAATCGAAGTGCATCTGCGCCATATTTATCCATAAACTCAATCGGATCAATGACGTTTCCGCGACTCTTAGACATCTTTTTACCAAACTGATCACGAACTAAACCATGCAACATAATTGTTTTGAAGGGTGGAACACCATCCATTGCAAAGGTAGACATCATCATCATGCGCACGACCCAGAAAAATAGAATGTCATAACCTGTGACAAGCACAGATGTTGGATAGAACTTAGCTAAATCTGCAGATTTTTCTGGCCAACCGAAAGTTGAAAAAGCCCACTGTCCTGAAGAAAACCACGTATCTAAAACATCTGGATCTTGGGTCCAACCAGCTGGCGCAGTTTCATCTGAACCAATAACTTTTACTTCACCATTAGGTCCATACCAAACAGGAATTCTGTGACCCCACCACAACTGACGTGAGATACACCAGTCGTGCATGTTATCTACCCAATCAAAATATCGAGGTGCAAGTTCTTCTGGTTCAATTTTTACTAAACCATTGCGCACGGCATCTGCTGCAGCCTTTGCCATCGGTTCAACTTTTACAAACCACTGTTTTGATAAGCGAGGCTCCACTGTTGTTTCACAACGTGAACAGTGTCCAACTGCGTGAATATAAGGACGCTTTTCTGAAACAACTCGCCCCATCTCCTTTAGCTTTGCAACGACGGCTTTGCGGGCATCAAAGCGATCCATTCCATCAAACTCTGTGCCTGTTCCATCCATCACGCCGTGCTCATTCATAATTACTACAAATGGAACGTTATGGCGCATTGCCATCTCAAAGTCATTTGGATCATGTGCTGCAGTTACTTTGACAGCACCTGTTCCAAAGTCTGGATCTACTAATTCATCGGCGATAATTGGAATCATTCGATTAACAAGAGGCAAAAGAACTTCAGTTCCGATCATGTGCTTGTATCGCGCATCATCCGGGTGCACAGCTACTGCTCCATCGCCCATCATGGTCTCTGGGCGAGTTGTAGCAACAACAATGCTCTGTTCGCCTTCTCCATATCGAACGGAAACAAATTCACCTGCATCATCTTGATGTTCAACTTCGATGTCAGAAAGTGCGGTTAAGCATCGTGGACACCAGTTAATGATTCGTTCTGCTCTGTAAATAAGCCCAGCATCATGCATTCTCTTAAAGATTGTTACAACTGCTTTGGACATTCCTTCATCCATCGTAAAACGCTCACGAGTCCAATCAACGCTGACTCCGAGGCGTTTCATCTGACCTAAAATTGCCCCGCCAGATTCTTCTTTCCATTGCCATACTTTTTTAACAAACTCTTCACGGCCTAGATCATGTCGAGATTTGCCACCAGCTGCTAACTGTTTTTCAACTACGTTTTGTGTTGCAATACCTGCGTGATCCATTCCTGGTAACCACAAAACTTCAAATCCCTGCATTCGCTTCATGCGAGAAAGGCAATCTTGAAGCGTTTGATCAAGGGCGTGACCAATATGTAGAACGCCAGTTACGTTGGGTGGAGGCAGAACAATTGAAAATGCAGGTTTGCTCGATTGCGCATTGGCAGTGAAATAGCCAGCCTTAATCCACTTCTCATAGAGTGGAGCTTCAATCTCGGCAGGAGAAAAAGTTGAAGCTAGTTCGCGGCTAGAAGACATAGTGCGCAGTCTAGATTACGCGCTCTTCTCCTCTTGACCTTTTTGGCCACGGGAGCGCTTTGGAATATCTCCAGTGCGAATAACCAGAGTTGGAACTGCTCCGGTTTCAATGCACGCCTTAGTAATAATCACTTTTTCAACATCAGAGCGGCTTGGAACCTCATACATCACGGTCAATAGAACTGATTCCATAATGGCGCGAAGTCCACGTGCACCGGTTCCACGATCTAGCGCTAAATCAGCAATTGCATCTAATGCATCTGCTTCGAATTCAAGTTGAACATGATCTAAATTAAAGAGTCGTTGATACTGCTTTACCAAAGCATTCTTTGGCTCTGTCAGAATCTGCATCAGTGCTGGCTTGTCCAAGTTTTCAACACTTGTCAAAACTGGAAGTCGACCAATGAACTCTGGGATCATTCCAAACTTTAATAGATCCTCTGGCATTACATCGGCGAAGATATCTTTACGGTTTTTATCGCTGGCATCTTGCAATGTGGCATTAAATCCAACACCTGATTTGCCAACGCGGTTTTCGATGATCTTTTCTAACCCGGAAAATGCACCACCGACAATGAACAAAACATTTGTTGTATCAATCTGGATGAACTCTTGATGTGGGTGCTTACGTCCACCTTGAGGTGGAACAGAGGCCACAGTTCCTTCTAGAATTTTAAGTAACGCTTGTTGCACACCTTCACCAGACACGTCGCGAGTAATTGATGGATTCTCAGATTTACGTGCAACCTTATCGATCTCATCTATGTAAATAATTCCCGTTTCTGCCTTTTTAACATCGTAATCTGCAGCTTGCAAAAGCTTCAGCAAAATGTTCTCAACATCTTCGCCGACATATCCGGCCTCAGTGAGAGCCGTTGCATCTGCGATCGCAAATGGAACGTTGAGCATGCGAGCTAAAGTCTGTGCCATTAATGTCTTTCCGCAACCAGTTGGTCCTAGCATTAAAATATTTGACTTAGCTAATTCGATTCCATCTTCACCTTTTACTCCCCCACTTTGAACTCTCTTATAGTGGTTGTAAACGGCAACTGATAAAGACTTCTTGGCACGATCTTGCCCAATCACATACTGATCAAGAAATTCAAAGATCGCCTGTGGTTTTGGAAGTTCTGATAATCCGAGTGAATTGGCTTCACTAAGTTCTTCAACAATAATCTCATTACATAGCTCGATACATTCATCGCAGATGTAAACGCCAGGACCGGCAATAAGTTTTTTAACCTGCTTTTGGGTTTTGCCACAAAAGGAGCATTTGAGCAGGTCGCTTGTTTCACCGATTCTTGTCATGAGACAAGTTTAGATTCCCAACCTCTTTTGTGCCCGCGATTTAAGCATGGGCTTTGTTCGCCGTGAGAATAATCAGCAGCCATCCAAAATGATTTGAGCACGAAGCCAATGGAATAGTTTAAAAAACTAAACCTGGAGTTAGGAAGTTGCTACTTCTTGGCCTTGCGAGATGCAAGAACCTGATCGATGATTCCGTATTCAACTGCCTCAGCAGATGTCAAAATCTTGTCGCGCTCAATGTCTTTGCGAATCTCCTCTGAAGACTTGATCACGTGGCGAGCCAATAGATCTTCTTGCAAGCGAGAAATGCGATCGATCTCTTTTGCTTGAATCTCGATATCAGATGCCTGACCGCCACCTTCTGATGAAGGTTGGTGAATCAAGATGCGTGAATGCTCAAGTGCATAACGCTTGCCCTTTGCACCACCTGCAAGAATTACTGCAGCCGCTGATGCAGCTTGGCCCAAACAAATTGTGCTGATATCTGGGCGAACAAATTGCATGGTGTCATAAATTGCAGTTAACGCTGTAAAAGATCCACCAGGTGAATTGATATAAATCATAATGTCGCGCTCTGGATCCATAGATTCCAAAGTTAACAACTGTGCCATTACATCGTTTGCAACTGTGTCATCGATTGGCTGACCCATAAAAATAATGCGCTCTTCAAATAACTTTGTGTATGGATCTTGGCGTTTGAATCCATAGGCAGTTTTCTCTTCAACCGTAGGAAGCACGTAGCGGGCTGTGATTTCTTGAATCTTATCCATTACGCTTTTCCTCCAGTGATCTGAGCCATTGATGTAACAACGTGATCTACAAATCCATACTCTTTTGCATCATCTGCGTTAAACCAGTTATCGCGATCTGAATCTTCGATGATCTTTGCAAGCTTTTGACCTGTGTGCAGGGCATTTAGTTCAGACATTGTCTGCTTAGTAATTGCCATCTGCTCTGCCTGAATGCGAATATCAATCGCAGTACCGCCGATGCCACCTAAAGGTTGATGCATCAAAATCCGCGAGCGCTTTGTTGCATAACGCTTGCCCTTAGCACCGGCTGTTAATAAGAACTGGCCCATTGATGCAGCCATTCCCATAGTTACGGTAACAACATCATTTGGAATCAACTGCATAGTGTCATAGACAGCCATTCCAGCAGTTACAGATCCGCCAGGTGAATTGATATATAGGAAGATGTCTTTCTTTGCATCAATGGATGAGAGCAGCAGAAGTTGCGCACAGACCATGTTCGCCATGTCATCGCGCACTTCTCCTGATAGGAAGACAATGCGCTCTTCAAGTAGGCGGTTATAAATCTGGTCCTTCATCTTGCTATCTGAATCCACTTGATTGCCTCCTGTATTTTTTACCTGTAGTGACCTTAACAATTAAGCGCTCTAAATGCTTCCCGATTACGGCACATACATCTGTGAACTACGCGTGATCCATGCCTAACCTGTGGGGTGTTCGCTGAGGGCAGATTCGAAAACGGAAGATTAAGCCTGCTCGACTAGATCTGCAGGATCTGCCTTAGGTGTAAGGGCCTCAAGATCAACAACATTGCCTGATGCATCTTTAACCGTGATTCGACCCAAAACAGATGCCAATGCTTTCGCGCGAGTTACCTCTGCAACAAGCTGCTGAATCTGACCTGCTTTTTGCAACTCTTCTGCAAACTGTTGAGGCGCCATTCCATAGCGCTGTGATGTGCGCACTAAGTATTCAGTTAACTCAATCTCAGTAATCTGAACATCTTCGGCCTGAACTATTGCATCTAGAAGGAAATCTGATTTCAGTGATGATCGAACCTGGCCATCTACTTCAGCGCGGTGCTCAGCATCTTCCATGCGGCCTTCACCCTCTAGGTGATCATTGACCTCAAGTTCAACCAAATTATCTGGAACAGGAATCTCATTTTCGGCCAACAGTTTTTCAACCAGGCGATCTCTTGCCTGTGCTCCCTGTTCCATCTTTTTAACGCGCTCTAAGCGAACAACAAAATCTGCCTTGAGCTCGGCTAACGTATCAAATTCAGATGCAAGCTTTGCAAAGGCGTCATCAACTGGAGGAAGCTCTCGCTCTTTAACGGCCTTAACAGTTGCTTTAACTTCGCCTTTTTCTCCATCTTGCTGTCCAACAAGCTTGGTATCAAACTGCTTTACTTCATTAACTGCCATGCCAACTAGCGCATCATCTAGTCCATCGATCATCTTTCCTGATCCGACTTCATATGAAATGTCATTTGCCTGTCCGCCATCGACTTCGGCTCCATCGATAAATGCAGTCAGATCCAGCGTTGCAAAATCTCCAGTCTTCACAGCTCGATCCACTGTAGTTAATGTGCCAAAACGAGTGCGAAGTGACTCGATTTGCTCATCAACATCACTGTCTGCGACTTTGACATCGTCTACTTCAATTGTGATCTTTGAAAAATCTGGCAGCTTTACCTCTGGTCGAACATCTACTTCAACAGTAAAAACAAGCTTTTCGTTATCGACAAACTCTTTAACATCTACTTCTGGGCGGCCAATGACAGCTACTGAGTGCTCTCTTGCAGCTTTGCCATAAAACTCAGGTAATGCAGAATTAATAGCCTCATCAATTACTGTGCCTCGACCAACGCGTTGGTCAATCATTGATGCAGGTACTTTGCCCTTGCGAAATCCTGGAATGCTGACCTGAGTTGCAACCTTTGCGTAAGCATTTGTAACGTGTGATTCAAGCTCAGAATATGCAACTTCAACATCTAATCGAACGCGAGTTGGCGAAAGAACCTCGACTGAACTTTTCACGAATTACTCCTCATGGGTTCTCATTAAAATATTTTGGTCGGGGCGGGGAGATTCGAACTCCCGATCTCCTGCTCCCAAAGCAGGCGCGCTAGCCACTACGCTACGCCCCGAGGCGCAAAGCGAGAGTCTAAACCAGATTTCGTACTCTGATTACCGACCCAGTACCTTTAGCCTTAAGCACCTGCGGGTGTAGCTCAATGGTAGAGCCCCAGCCTTCCAAGCTGGCCATGCCGGTTCGATCCCGGTCACCCGCTCCAAGATTGTTTATCCAATTGCCCCGACCTGAATTTTTGTAAAACTTCCACTTGCAGTAATGCTCGCGCCAGATGTGGCACCTGATGTCAATGTTGCAACTAACGAATATGGCGTTGCGACTGAAATTCCGTTCAGTACTATATCTGCAACTATAGAAATGGTAATTCTGTTCGAACCAGAATAGACCGAACCAGTGCTCACTACATAGCTTGCTGATATGCCAGGTGCTCCACCTTCTGCAGCAATAGATAAGCCAATTCCATAACTTGGTGCAACTTTATTTATATCAAAAGTACTGATTAAAACTCTCACAACATAAGACTTTCCAGCTTCGAAACTTCCAAATGCATCAGAACTTGTTGGGCTTCCGGCTGTCCCCAAAAGTTGATCTGCAAATGTAATTGAGGATTGAGAACCTGAAATAGTTCCAGAACTTCCCGGAGCACCTGCAGTGCCAGGAGTACCGGGTGCACCTGCAGAGCCAGGTAATCCATTAGTTCCCGCAGCTCCAGGTAATCCATTTGAACCAGTTGCACCTGTTGCACCTTTTTCACCAGTTGCACCTGGCAAACCACGAGGCCCTACTAATCCGGATGCTCCAGCCGAGCCCGTAGCACCTGTAGATCCAGTAGCACCTGGAAGAGTTGGCGATGATTTCGTTGGCAAGGGCCGCAATGATGTTGTTAGCTTCCACACTCCATTTGTTTTTGGACCATAAAGATTTGCATTCTTTGTGTCGATATAAAAATCGCCGTCAATTCCAATTGTTTTTCCGGGAACTCCCGAGCCGCTAAGAATCGTATTGACTACCGTGGTCCCTGTGCGGCCTGCAGCTTTATTAGAAAGATTCGGGGCTGCGATAGCAGCCGGTGCTATTGCAAGAACGATCACAACAGTTAAAGCCATAAGCCATTTATTGGTTTTCATAATCCACCAGATTTCTCTTTGGGATAACAGTCTTGACCTCTACCGAAAGCATGCGAATAAGGAGTTCCTATGCACAATCAGGTGTGTGCAAGGGGTCGCCCTATGAATCAGAGTTAAAGACTCATCGGATTTTAAGGTCTACCTGTCAGATTCCACAGTGAGCTCCTGTTTATTACGTACTAGTCCATGACACCTAGTCGATGTACTTAAATCAATTCCTCCTAAGTAAGGGAAAATCCCGCCACGTGAGAAATCACAGGGCGGGTTTTTCTTCGCTCGTGGCAGGATAGCCACATGCGTATTCATATCGGAAGTGACCATGCAGGACTTGAATTAAAGGCCGCACTAGTTGAGTACCTACAAAGCAAAGGTCACGATGTTAAAGACCACGGACCGCATGTTTATGACGCAGTAGATGACTATCCAGATTTTTGCATCCCTGCAGCTATTGCAACTGTTGCAGATCCATCATCACTTGGAATCGTTTTAGGTGGATCTGGAAATGGTGAACAGATTGCGGCTAACAAAGTTAAAGGTGTTCGCGCAGTGCTTGCATGGAGCGTTGAGACTGCAAAGCTTGGGCGAGATCACAACAATGCCAATGTAATAGGCATTGGTGGCCGCATGCACAGCATTGATGAGTGCAAGGCAATTATCGATGCTTTTATACAAACTCCATTTTCAAACGATGAGCGCCATGTGCGACGTATTAATAAGATCGCGAAATACGAAAATGAAGGAAAGCTCTAAAGCCCTTCATTGCGCCACGTAATACATGTCATTGACGGCGTGATCCTTATCAATGCCTTGATCTTCAAAGCGCGTCACAGGTCGCCATTCTGGCTTTGGAATTACTCCCCCAGTAAATAGATCTGAGTTAGAAAAAACCTCTTGAATAGAGATTGCATAAGGCACCCAGTCGGTTGCTATGTGAATGAATCCACCCTTTTTCAACTTGGGATGAATAAGCTTTAAAAAGCCATCATTGACTATGCGGCGCTTATTGTGTTTTTTCTTAGGCCACGGATCAGGAAAATAGAGATGGATACCATCTAATGCGTGGTCGGTGATCATGTGTTCTAGAACAACATGAACATCATCTTCAATTACTTTCACATTGGCTAATTTGTCTTCATCGATTCTAGAGAGCAGTTTGCCAATCCCTGGTGGGTGAACATCTACAGCGATGTATGCATTTTCTGGATGGTTTTTTGCGATGATTGCAGTGGCCTCACCCATTCCAAAACCGATCTCCATAATTACTTTGTCGGCCTTTGGAAAGATGGCCTTTAGATCGATTACCTCTTGCTTGAATTCAATTCCATGAACGATTTGAAGCGCCGTCTTTGCTTGGCGCTGTGCAACGGTAATTCGAGAGCCTCGAATACTGTAGCTGCGAACCGTTGGGCGTTCCATGGGCTAACTCTGTCATGGTTGGATTAGAACCTACAAAGCCTCGAAGGAGCCATAAGTGCCTGGACTGAATTTAAGCCGTGCTGAAGCAAAAGAGCGAGCCGACCATTTATATGTCCATAGCTATGTTGTGACCCTTGATGTAACAAAAGATGAAGAGGTCTTCTACTCAAAATCTGAAGTGAAGTTTTCCTGCAACAAAAAGGGCTATGCCACTTTTATAGATGCAGTTGGCAGATCAGTAATCAGTGCAACACTGAATAACCAGCCCGTTGACACTGCAAACTTTGATGGAGAGAGCATCTTTCTTACCAACTTAGAGGAAGAAAATCACTTAGTCATCGAAATGCAGGCCGAGTACTCAAAATCTGGTGAAGGCTTGCAGCGCTCTGTTGATCCATCAGATGGCGAGGTCTATCTCTATTCACAAGGTGAGACGGCGCATATTCGAAACATGTTTGCCTGCTTTGACCAGCCAGCATTAAAAGCAACCTTCACATTAAATGTAACAACACCTGGGCACTGGGAAGCTGTTTCTAACAATCCAGTTGAATCCAAGACTTCAAAAGGCGATCTAGTTGAATGGAAGTTTTCAACCACGCCCCGCATTTCAACCTACTTAGATGCTCTCATTGCAGGGCCTTACTCATCTGTTCATGATGTTTATAAAGGTGTCAAAGAGATTCCGATGGGTATCTACTGCCGTAAATCGATGATGCAGTATTTGGATCCTGATGACATTTTCTTAATCACAAAACAGGGCTTTGAATACTTTGAAAAGACTTTTGGCCTGGCATATCCATTCGAGAAATACGACCAAATCGCAGTTGTTGACTTCAACTTTGGGGCAATGGAAAACGCTGGCGCCGTTACGTTCCGTGAAGATGTTTTAGTTTTCCGCAGCCATGTTCCTGAAAAGGCATACCTTGCCCGGGCTAATACGATCTTGCACGAAATGGCCCATATGTGGTTTGGAGATATGGTCACCATGTCGTGGTGGGATGACTTATGGCTCAATGAATCTTTTGCTGAATGGTCTTCTTATTTAGCCCTGTCTGAAGGGACACGATTTAAAGGTGCCTGGTCTGAGTTTAATTGCGCTAGAAAAAACTGGGCCTACCGTCAAGATCAACTTTCATCTACGCATCCAATCATCGCCGACATGGTTGATATGGAAGCGGTTAATGCAAACTTTGATGGAATTACATATGCAAAAGGTGCATCTGTTCTGCACCAGCTTGTCGCACACGTTGGTCGTCCGCAGTTTATTGCAGCACTTCAAACTTACTTTGCAAAGCATGCTTGGGCCAACACAACTCTTGATGACCTACTCGTAGAACTTGAAACATCGAGTGGTCGTAAATTGGATGCTTGGGTAAAAACATGGCTGCAAACTGCAGGAGTTAATACCTTGCGACCTATTTTAGATATTGAAAATGGCACATATGCAAGCATTTCTATTGCCCAAGAAGCACCGCTGATCCCTGAAGGATCAAAAGAATTGCGCCCTCATCGACTCGCAGTTGGTCTTTATGACATTACTGCAGATGCATTAAAACTTCGTAAATCTGTAGAGCTTGATGTAAACGGCGGGTTGACAAAGGTTGCAGATTTATCTGGTGAAAAAACTGCAGATCTTTTGCTAATCAATGATCGAGATCTCTCTTACGCAAAACTTCGCTTTGATGAACGATCTGTGGCAACTCTTAAGTCACACCTTGGCGCACTCAGCGATGACTTAGCAAGAGCTCTATGTTGGGCAGCGGTGTGGGATATGCACCGTGATGCCGAGATCTCAACTAGTGATTTTATGCAGATAGCCTTTTCAGGTTTAAAGGGTGAAACCGATGATGCCATCGTAAGCATTGTCTTAAGCCAACTAACAACTTCGGTTGAAGCATTTGCAACAGATGCTCGCCGTGATGCATACCGAGAGAAATTAGCCGATGTGCTGTGGCAGTTAGCAAATGATGCAAAGCCGGCCGGTGATCTACAGTTGATCTACACCCGCGCATTTGCGGCAAATGCATTCACGCCAGCACAGATCTCCAATCTTCGCGCAGTGCTTAATGGATCAATTACTGGACTAAAAGTTGATACCGATCTTCGTTGGTACTTACTGATAGCCCTTACAGAGCGAGGCGCAACAGAGAAAAGTGAGTTAGAGGCAGAGCTTGCCAAAGACAATACAACGACAGGAAATATAGCTTTTGAAACCGCCCTTGCAGCTTTCCCAACATCTGAGGCAAAAGCATATGCATTTAACAAAGTTCGAGATGATTCTGCTGCGACCTCAATACGCTCGGCGTTAGTTTCAGGATTCCAGCGACCATCACATCGCCATCTCTTAACACCTTTTGTTGATCTCTACTTCGACAATTTGCTAACCGAATGGGATTCAAAGTCTTACGAAGGTGCAGCAAAGTTTGTATCCGGCATGTATCCAAGTTGGGTTGTAAGTGATCTAACTGTTGATAAGACCAATGCCTGGCTAAACGGTGCGGGCAAAGATGCACCGGTTGTTTTGCGCAAACTGGTTAAAGAATCCCAAGATGGATTAATTCGAGCCCTAAAGGTTCAAAAACTAGATAAGTAGAAGACTAGTTACTCGATGTGAGTAACAACAGATGAGCCGCTTTTTCTCTTCTTGCGCGGCATGACTGCAAGGTAAGAAAGAAATGAAATCACGACAAACATAACTGTTGGAATAACTAGAAATGTCACAACGGTTTCAAAAACGCTGATCCCTGGGCCAGGTAAAGAGCCATCTTCAATTCTGTACATGGGCGTAAGTGTAATTTACTTATGCCGTAGCTGCTGCCACGCCAAATGGTTCTAGATACTGCAACCATCTGTGATCTGTGCGACCTGTTCCCAGAATTCTCCATGCTGCGCCAACTGGCTCGCGTGGCAATGTGCGCAGGCGCCAGCCCATCTCTTTCAAATGTTTATCAGCTTTTAAGTGATTGCACTTGTGACAAGCAGAGACAACATTTTCCCAGTTATGGCCACCACCGCGACTGCGCGGAATAACATGGTCAATAGAAGTTGCAGGGGCAGAACAGTAAACGCAACGATTGTTGTCGCGGGCAAAAATTGCACGACGTGAGAGTGGAACTGCATGACGATATGGAATACGAACAAATTTATTCAGGCGCACTACAGATGGAAGTGCTACTTGGCCACCAGAAAAACGGAGCACATCACCAGAATCTTCAACCATTGTTGCACGGTGATTTAATACAAGAATAAGCGCACGGCGATCTGTCACAACACCAAGTGGTTCGTAGGTGGCGTTTAAAACCAAAGTACGCGACATTACTGCTCCTGATCTAGCGCGTGGCTCGCGCCGATTGGTTTATCTTGCACCAAAACACCCAAACGCGCCTGTATTTAATCGCGGTATTTAGGTAAATGTTTGGATAAAGTCTCTTCATTATGAATGACTCCTTGCGTAACTTCCTTGAATGGATGGCCGGGACTCCCCTTCGGGTCCTGATCATCATTGTTTCGGCCGGGTTTGCCCAAGCATTTGGATCCCGAGCAATTACACGAGCGATGAACAAATTGGCCGGTGCAGACTTAGTACCGGGCCCTCGCAACATTGTGGCCAGACAAAAAGAGCGAGCCAGCACAATCGGTGGAGTTCTATCTGCCACATTAAAGGTTGCAATTTGGATCATTGCAATTGCAATGGCCCTTGGCGAATTTGGTTTTGATTTAGGACCACTGATTGCATCAGCTGGTGTCGTCGGCGTTGCACTCGGTCTTGGCGCGCAGACGCTTGTCCGCGATGTTTTATCTGGAATTTTCATGCTGATTGAAGATCAGTATGGAGTCGGTGACACAGTAGATGTTTTAGAAGTTCAAGGAACTGTTGAAAAAGTTGGGCTTCGTGTAACTACAGTTCGAGATGGCTCCGGCACTCTTTGGTACTTGCGAAATGGCGAAATCCTAAAGGTTGGAAATCAATCTCAATCTGGTTGATTAACCATCGCATCTGCTGCAAGCTCTAGGTAGTCCCATAGTTGTTCTTTTAACTCTTCTTTAATCTCAACACCATCGACGGCAGTCTTCATTGCGCGTAGCCATGCATCTCGGGCTGCAATACCAATTGTAAATTGGCTATGGCGCATTCGAAGTCGCGGGTGGCCTCGATTTTCTTGATACGTTATTGGTCCTCCCCAATATTGAGAAAGAAACCACTGCAATCTCTGCGCCGCACCTTTCATGTCATCATCTGGATACATAGGACGCAAAATTGGATCGGTAGCTACAACGGCGTAAAACTGAGAAGTTAAATCTGCAAAAAATGCATCTCCGCCTACTTGTTCATAAAAACTACTCATGCGGCAAATTTACTTGATGCTCGGCCCATTTTGATTGAGTACACAGCAAGAATAGAAATTGGAATTGAAGAGATAAAACAGAGCCATCCATAACTCAACGTTCCAATAATCACACCGGCAAGTGCTCCGCCTGCAGCACCTGAAAGATTCATTACTAAATCACTTGCACCCTGTGATGATGCTCGGGTTTGAATATCAACACTTTCTGATAAATATGCAGAGCCGGCGATCAACGTGCAGGACCAACCTAAGCCCAACAAAAAAAGTCCGATTCCTAAAGTGATCGCATCATCTGCTCTTGCAGTACCTGCAATTAATGCTGCAAGGAGCAGGATAATAAAACCAATCTGCATCACGCGCACGCGACCAATGCGATCACTGAGGGCGCCGACAACAGGTGAGAACACATACATTCCAAGAACATGCACACTAATTACTAATCCAATAACCGAGAGCGTCACATCCACATGTGTCATATGTACGGGCGTCATCACCATGACAGAGACCATGGCAACATGGCCAAATGCAATCGTTAGAATTGCAAATAGGGCTTTAGGGTTGGTTCGAATGTGTGTAAGGGCAGCTTTTGTTGATTTCTTTTTTGTTTCAACTGAGTCATTTTTGTGAGCCACTAGATATGGATCAGGCTTTAAGAGAACAAGAATGACAAGTGAGGCCAAGGCCAAAGTAGTCATAGAAACTATGTAGGGCCCAACTAATCTAGGTAATCCAAATGCTTCTGCAATATTTCCTGAAGGCTGCATTAAGTTTGGTCCGGATACTGCCCCAATTGTTGATCCCCAGACAACAATGGACAGTTGTTTTGCACGAGTTGTATCGGTTGCTAGATCAATTGCTGCAAAGCGTGCTTGGTATCCAGCCGCAGATGCAGAGCCAACTAAAAATGCGCCCATTAAAAGTAGTACTACGTTGTTAAGTGTGCCTCCAGTGATTGCAATAATCGAACCAATGGCACCTGTGGTGTAACCAGTTGATAGAGCTAAACGCCGCCCACCTTTTGCTGTCAACCTGGCCAATGGAAGCGCCATTGCTGCAGCACCTAAAACAGCACTTGTGCCAGCCAACCCTGCAAGAGTCTCCGAATCAGTAATAGATGCAACTAAAAGTGATCCAGCAGCGATTGTTCCTGCGATGCCCACACCATTTAGAACTTGAGAAAGTGCAAGAGTTCTTACAACTTTGCGTTGAATCTCGGATTCACTTACTTCAAGATTGGGCATTACTAAATCCTACTGCTAAGCAGTTGATTACAGAGCACTTGAAGTGTGCTCAAATCTATATGTGGCGCGTTGGCTACTTTTCAAGATATTGAGTGAGGAATGTGCGCTCATTATCGGTGAGTGGACGAGATTTCTTTGTCTCTATTGAAACAGCAACTTGAACACTCTTTACTCGAGCGACCAATACGCCCTTGTCCAAGATCTCACATGTCATCACAAAGGATGAGTTACTAATTGAATCGACCCAAAGGACTACATCAACAAAGTGTCCACCAACATAAATTGGCGCAATAAAATCAACTTCTGCCCGGCCAACAACCATTGCGATAATTGACGGTGGCTCATCTTTTCCATCAAATTGAACAGTGGACCATTGAAAACGCGCCTCTTGGGCATAGACCAAATACTTCGCGTTATTTACATGGCCAAATGCATCAACATCGTCCCAGCGAACAAATTGTTTACATTCATACTTCATTTTCTGATCAACTTTCTATGCTCTATTACTAACGTGTTAGTTTTCTATAAGTCATTCGGTGAGGCCGAGATGCTTCGGCGCCCAATCGATCAATCTTGTTTGCTTCATAACTTTCGAAGTTTCCTTCAAACCAGAACCACTTTGCATCGCCTTCATAGGCCAAGATGTGTGTGGCAACACGGTCTAGGAACCAGCGATCGTGAGAGATCACAACGGCGCATCCAGGAAACTCCAGCAAAGCATTTTCTAGCGATCCCAAAGTTTCAACATCAAGGTCGTTCGTTGGCTCATCAAGAAGCAACAGGTTTCCACCTTGTTTTAATGTAAGAGCCAAGTTCAAACGGTTGCGCTCTCCGCCAGATAAAATTCCGGCAGCCTTTTGTTGATCAGGGCCTTTGAAACCAAAACAAGAAACATATGCCCGAGATGGCATTTCTACTTGGCCGACTTTAATAAAGTCTTGGCCATCTGAGACGACTTCCCACAATGACTTCTTTGGATCGATTCCACCACGGCTCTGATCCACATATGAGATCTTTACCGTTTCACCGATCTTTACATTTCCAGAATCAGGTTGTTCCATCCCCATCAAAGTTTTAAACAGAGTTGTTTTTCCCGCGCCGTTTGGTCCGATGATTCCAACGATTCCATTTCGTGGCAAGGTAAAGGACAGATCATCAATTAAAACGCGATCGCCAAAGCCTTTAGTTAAATTATTTACCTCAATTACAACGTTACCTAGGCGTGGACCAGGTGGAATTTGTATCTCTTCAAAATCTAACTTGCGAAGCTTGTCTGCCTCTGATGCCATCTCTTCATAACGGGCAAGACGGGCTTTTGATTTTGCTTGACGGCCCTTTGCATTTTGTCGAACCCATTCCAACTCTTCAGACAAACGCTTTGCACGCTTTGCATCTTTTTGACCTTCAACTTTAAGACGCGCTGCCTTTGTTTCAAGATATGTTGTGTAGTTACCTTCATATGGATAGGCACGACCTCGGTCTAACTCTAAAATCCACTGCGCAACGTTGTCCAAGAAATATCTATCGTGCGTGATCGCCACAACTGCGCCAACATATTTGTTGAGGTGTTGTTCTAACCACAATACAGATTCTGCATCTAAGTGGTTTGTAGGCTCATCAAGGAGCAAAAGATCTGGAGCTTGCAGAAGAAGTTTGCACAGTGCAACACGGCGCTTTTCACCACCGGATAAAACAGAGACATCAGCATCTGGCGGCGGGCAACGAAGTGCATCCATCGCCTGCTCTAACTGTGAATCAAGCTCCCATGCATTGCGATGATCTAGTTGTTCTTGCAGCTCGCCCATTTCGGCCAGCAACTTGTCATAGTCTGCATCTGGATTTGCCATCTCTGCGCTAATCTCATCAAAGCGTGCAAGCATTGCAACAGTTTCTGCAACACCCTCCTTAACGTTATCAATAACATTTTTTGATTCATTAAGAACTGGCTCCTGCATCAAAATTCCAACTGTGTAGCCAGGCGTTAAATATGCCTCACCATTTGATGGTTGCTGTAATCCAGCCATGATCTGCAAGACCGTAGATTTACCCGCACCGTTGGGTCCAACAACACCAATCTTGGCGCCGGGATAAAACATAATTGTGACGTCATCAAGAATGACCTTGTCACCGTGCGCTTTACGCGCCTTCTTCATCGTGTAAATGAACTCAGCCATGGAATGAAACCTTAGTGGAAGTGGCGGGTAGACTTAGCATTGACGACCCACTACAGGCGCCTGTAGCTCAGTCGGATAGAGCACCCGCCTTCTAAGCGGGTTGTCGCAGGTTCGATTCCTGCCAGGCGCGCATGGCTAATGAACAAGCAAACCTGATCTGGATCGACTGCGAAATGACGGGCCTGTCTCTTGAAAAAGATGTCCTTGTCGAGATCGCAGTTCTTGTTACCGATTCAGAGTTAAATGTAATCGGTGATGGCGTAGATGTGGTCATTAAGGCAACACCAGAACAGTTAGCCGGCATGAATGATTTTGTAACAGCGATGCACACAACGTCAGGTTTGATAACAGAGATTTCAAATGGAATCACAGTTCAAGAGGCAGAAGATCGCGTTCTTGCCTATCTAGAAAGTGCATCAACACAGCCTGGAAAATCACCGTTGGCTGGAAACTCTGTTGGCGTTGATCGCACTTTTATCGCACGAGATATGCCGCGCTTAAATGAGTATCTGCATTATCGAACAGTTGATGTCTCATCAATAAAAGAGTTAACAAGACGCTGGTTTCCAAAGGCCTACTTCAACGCCCCAGCAAAAACCGGCAACCACCGCGCCCTTGGCGACATACAAGATTCGATTGCAGAGTTGGCCTACTACCGTCAGGCTGTGTTCAACTCGACTGCAGATTCTGATGAAAACACCACAGTTAAGCAGGGGCCAACCACCCCATAGAAACGGGTAGACTTTGCAACACATGGTGGACGTAGCTCAGCTGGTAGAGCACCCGGTTGTGGTCCGGGATGTCGCGGGTTCGAGCCCCGTCGTTCACCCCAAGTTTTCGTTGTTACATCCGTAGCAATTTTTAAGTCAATGCCAGAAGAAAGTTGTGAACATGATCTTTGATGTGATCATCGAAATCCCGGCTGGCTCACGCAATAAATACGAAGTCGATCACATCACTGGTGAAATTCGCCTTGATCGCATGCTCTTTACTTCAACCCGCTATCCCTATGACTACGGCTTTGTTAAAGACACGCTCTCACTAGATGGCGATCCCATTGATGCATTAGTGATGCTTGATGAACCAACTTTTCCTGGCTGCGTTGTCTCAGTTCGCGCAATTGGAATGTTTAACATGACAGATGAGGCTGGCGGAGATGACAAATTGCTCTGCGTTGCAGCCGGAGATATTCGCAAGAATTTACTTCAAGATATAACTGACGTTCCAGAGTATGAACTATCTGAAATTCAACACTTCTTTGAAGTCTATAAAGCGTTAGAGCCAGGCAAAAGTGTGAGCGGCGGCAACTGGGTTAATCGCGCCGAGGCCCACGCCGAAATTGAGCGCTCCCGCGATCGCTTCAAGAAATCTCACTAACACCATCAGGCTTTCGCTTACTTTCTAAGGGCATTATTTGAGTGTCGCAGATGTGCATCTTGGCCAACTTTGCTGATAGGTTTCCACCTGCGTTCAAGCACTTAGGTGCAAGAACGGGTTGTTAGCTCAGTTGGTAGAGCAAGGCACTCTTAATGCCTGGGTCGGGGGTTCGAGTCCCTCACAACCCACATTTGAATACCAGTGGAATTAAGGCTGGCTACTTGATTATCTTTGTGAGTGTCGGTAACAATCTGTTGAGACTCTTAACGGGATTTGCCAAAGTAAAGATATAAACCATATATCCAGCCAGTGCAACCCACGAGTTAAGTAGGCAGGTAGCTACAAGAACAATTCCTAACAATGCTGGGAAGCCATTGAATATCAGAAGTGCTTTGTTTTGATACTCTCTTGACTTACCTGTCAAAATGAAATCATCAGTCC
>Ga0315905_10002153_pt1 | contig 20764 bp, 19 predicted proteins | sample LakEriMetagenome_5_FD_203522 | JGI IMG/M metagenome (GOLD analysis project Ga0315905, IMG submission 203522) | Freshwater fungal communities from buoy surface, Lake Erie, Ohio, United States - Buoy 4 MA121 | ecosystem: Environmental > Aquatic > Freshwater > Lake | place: USA: Lake Erie, Ohio...
AGTACGTATGGCACACAAATAAATTTGCATACAACACCAAAACCTTTGCGACCCGGACGGGACTTGAACCCGCGACCTCCGCCGTGACAGGGCGGCGCGCTAACCAACTGCGCTACCGGGCCTTAAGAAATTGATAAACATAAGTGGCTCTTATGTCACCTTAAAGCCTTTACTACTTTTCTTGCGTGCCCCCAACGGGATTCGAACCCGTGTTACCGCCGTGAAAGGGCGATGTCCTAGGCCCCTAGACGATGGGGACGTTCTAAGGCTTCACAATCTTACCCGTGATTAACCAAGCGGCCAAACCCGATAATTAAGCACAAAAGAGCCACTATCCCTTCGGATGGAGGGGTAGTGGCTCTTTTGTTTAAAGGTATTTGCTGGATTAGTTAAGCGCCCAACGTACAGTAATTGTCACTGTCACATCTTGCTCGCCTAAATCGATCTGCACCGCCGAGTCTGCTTCCGCCTTTGCCATTGGGAAACGTGATGAGTAGACAGGTGAAGATTGCTCTTCAAGTGATAAGACCTTGCCGATGGATGTGCCAAGAAGCTTTGCATAAGAAGATGCTTTTGATTTTGCATTAGCAACAGCTGCTACTCGTGCATCTTCTGTGGCAGTTGCAGGGTTAAGAGTTGATGGTACTACTCCACCAAGTTGGACGTTGTCACCACCAGCAGTGACAACGGCTTCAATGGTAGCGCCAGCCTTATAAGCCGTGCGGACTAGAACATCAAATGATTGTGAAGCTCGGTAGCCAGTGATCTTTGTGCCTGCCTCTTGTGTCCAGTTGTATTCAGGATAGACAGAGATGTTTGCAGAGCGGATATCTCTGGTAGCAATTCCTGCATCCTTAAGCGCTGCGCGCACAGCTGTAGCTGATTTGCTGGCAGATGAAAGTGCAGCAGCATTTGTAGAGGCAAGTGCCGAAACTGTTGCGTTAAAGCGAACAGCATCAGGGACAACAGAGATCGTGCCAACACCTGTCACGGTGATGAAGCGATTATCTGTTGTGCCTGCTCCACTGGCTGGGATTGCAAGAGCCACAACGCCTGCGACTGCAGCGACGGTGAATAGGGATGTGATTGTGCGAAGTTTTGTTAGTTTCATGCCCTAAGTATCCACTGTTAACTGTGAATTAACCAAGAATGGCACTTAAAGAGATTGTGAATAAAGCCTTTGATGATGCTCAACCATCGAGTGAGAAGAGAAAAAATCCCTAGCCCTTTGCTCGCCAGCTTTTCCAATAGTGTGGCGGAGTTCTGGGTTCTTTAGAAGTAGCGCAATACCTTGAATTAAACCCTCGGAGGAAACCTCAGTTAAGTAGCCCGTAACGCCGTCAATCACGATGTCGCTAACCGAGCCAACATCAGTACTTACAATGGGTAAACCAGCTTGTGAAGCTTGAATCAAAGTTAGAGGTATGCCTTCATTGTCACTGCATAAGATTGCAATATCGGCGGCACTTAGGATTAAATCAATGTCGTTTCGCCACCCTAGAAAAATCATTGGAAGGCCTTCGATCTCAGATTCATTCTTGATTGGGCCTAACAGTTCCCCTGCTCCGGCGATAAGTATTTGAGAATCAGGATGATTCATGTTTAAGTATCGTGCTATTTCCAACAATCGGTCTGGGCGCTTAATTTGTGTGAGTCGGCCAACGTAGACTAAAAAGGTGTTGTTTGGTTCCAAGCCTAATGATTTCTTAGCTGCTTCTCTGGAAGAAACTTGCAGATGCTGCAGACCAGGGAAAATGACTTCATACTTTGAATCTGTTCCGATTCCTGCATCGACCAAGTCTTTCTTAACGCTGATACCGATAGCAATGATTCGAATTGTTATGAGAGCAAGAAATTTCTCGACCAGGATTACAAGTTTTGTTTTACCTTTACCGAAATATCCGTGAAGTAAGTGGCCATGAAAAGTATGCACTCGCTTAGCGGATGGAGCAGCTAGCAGTCCGGCAATTCTTCCAAGCACGCCAGCTTTGGCAGTATGGGTGTGGATGAGATCTGGCTTGAATTTTCTAATTTCCTTAACGAGTAGGAAAAAGGCATTGACATCTCTAAATGGTGAAATTGATCGACCTAACCCGGGTATTCGGACCGCCTTCACATCTTTGGCAACTTGGTCCAGGTAGTCAGATTCATTCTCGTCGCAAAATCCAGTGACTAAAACTGCGTCCACCACGTCGGGATCAAAGTTCCGCATCAAGTCAGCCACCAATACTGCTGGGCCACCCACATTCATGCGGGCAATAACCTGCATAACTCTTATAGGGCGCACTGACTTCATGGCTGTATCTTCCCCCAAAACAATGGATAATTGGTACAGTTATGAACGACTCACCATTTATTTCAAATTGCACAGCAGAAGCCATTCACGACGCTGTGCTGGCATTGCAAGCTGGACATTTAGTCGCGTTCCCAACAGAGACCGTTTATGGGCTTGGTGCAGATGCAAGAAATCCCGAAGCAGTTAAAAGAATTTATGAAGTTAAGGGTCGCCCTTCGGACCACCCACTAATCGTTCACATCTCGTCAATTAATCAATTAGATAAGTGGGCGACAGAAATTCCTGATTATGCTCTTGAGCTTGCAAGAGCTTTTTGGCCGGGACCCATGACTTTAATTCTAAAGCGAACAGACATCGCAAAAAACTTCATTACCGGAGGGCAAGATACGGTTGGGCTGCGTGTGCCGAGCGACCCGATAGCGCTAGCTTTGATCCAAGAATTTGAAAAGATATCTGACTCAGCAATTGCTGCGCCAAGTGCAAATCGATTTGGCCAGGTTTCTCCAACTTCGAGTTCAGATGTTCAAGATGAAATTGGAGAATTCCTGTCAGACTTTGATCTAGTACTCGACGGTGGACGCTCCCGAATCGGAATTGAATCAACCATCGTTGACTGTACAGGCGAAAGGCCACAGGTACTGCGATCAGGATTTGTAACTAAAGAAGACATTGATTGTAATTTGGGAATTTTTAGCGTTGACCAAGTTAGCCCAAACCACATCAAATTCAGCGGATCGTTTCAAAAACATTATGCTCCAAAATGCAAAGTAATTTTCGGTGATTACACTTTGGTAGGTGCTGGATTCCTGGCATTATCGAGAATTGACACTCCAAAAGATATGATAAGACTCGCATCTCCAGCAACTCTTGAGGAATTCGCACACATTCTTTATTCCACCTTTAGAAAAGCAGATCGCGAGGGTCTTAAAACTTTAGTAGTCAATCCACCTCAGGCCGAGGGATTAGGAGTGGCAATCCTAGAAAGACTAAACAAAGCTGTTCAAGGCAGGTGATTATGTGTATTGCCAGATAATATTTTCCGATAAGATTTGAACTTCAGTAGTGGGGCCTATAGCTCAGTCGGTAGAGCAACGGACTTTTAATCCGTGGGTCGACGGTTCGAGCCCGTCTGGGCCCACTAGAAGGAATCCCTACTTGCCTTGGAGAATTTTATCACCAAGAAACAAGCTTTAGCCGAGATCAAGCGACCTTGAAAATCAGTTTCATCTATATTGCAACATTGGAAACACGCAAGATCTTACAAGAAGATATTTCATCGCACGCTAATCCACAGGTGCTTTGTAATAACAGAGTAGAAACTTTCCATGCGGGCTGGTATTTATAAGGATATACCAAGCATATTCAGGTTTTTGCTATCGGAGACCCTAAACTTAAATCAGATACGATTGGTGTGTTCGACACTCTAGTATTGGATTTAAGAGAATAGCTTGAAAATCTTGTCTAACATGAGCAAAAAAGCATTAAATCTGTATATTTGCCGTCTAGATAAAATCTTAAACAGGGGTCCCATGAAAATTATAGAAATAGGAACCGAGGAGGCCCATGCGCACTGGAGGCTATCATCTGAAGATAATATTTTTACCAACCCGAAAGTTCTGTTTCATTTATCGCAGAAGGTCCGCTGGTTTGCCGCTGTTCAAGGAGATCACATAAAGTGTATTTGGCCAGTATGTTGGAATGAATCAGGGGAAATAGTAAAGCCAAATTTTACATATTGGGTGGGCCCAATCTGGTCCCAGTCACGAGATAAAGTTGCCGCACACTCACACCTTTCAGAAAATTCAAACGTTTACAAAGCATTTGTTGATTTTTTTGAGGAAAATAATTTCTTCCTGAATTTTGAAATGCCAATTAAGGATCATGATGTCAGATTTTTTGATTGGTGGAATTATAAACTCGATAAAAAGTCTGAATTTATAATCTCTCCGAGATATAGCGCTCGGTTAGATTTATCAAAATTTAAAATGGAAGACTACAGAAGAAATAGAAAGCGACAACTACGGGACTTTAAAGATGGAGACTTTCGGAATTCCCATGAACTGCCCGATCCAGAAGATTTGATGAAGTTGTATGAAAGGGAGATAGACGAAAAGGTCTCACCGGAAGTTCAGAGTAGTTTATTGGGACTAATGAAAATCGCAGAAGAGGGAGCCGGTAGTTGCGTCTCGGTCTACAGCACTATCACGGAGGAACTTTGTGGATTTTCGTTAGTGCTCTCTTCTGGGAAACAAACTAATCACGTACTAAATCTTACAAGTGTTGAATCTAAGAAATGCGGATTGCATGCTTGGCTCACGAACTGTACGATCCAAAATGCAATAGCTGCAGGGTCGAAAATATTTGATTTCAATGGTGCGAACAGCCCTAATCGAGGAGACGACAAACATTCTTATGGAGCCTTCTATACACTTTACTTTAGTATAAGACAGCAACAGTCGGAGGTGTTCTAAATGGGTAGCAATATGTGGGAAAGCGAAATATATAAGAATAATTTACATGACAACATTTGGCCATACCCGGGAGTTATTTCTAAAATTACACGACATTTTAAGAACCTCAATTCGCCGAATAACTTTCGGATCCTTGAACTTGGCTGTGGCGTGGGGAATAATGTAATTGCACTAGCCCAAATTGGCTTCGATGTAACCGGTGTAGATTTTTCAGAGAGTGCAATAAATAAGGCTAAACTTCGCGCCCAAGAAAAGAATGTGCAAGTCGACCTTTTCATCGCAGCAATTGAAGACTTTGACGCAAGTGTGGAGTCTTTTGATGTCGTATTTGATCGTGGAGCTTTTGTGTGTTTGTCCTCCACGCAAATTGTAAAGTCACTTCAAAAAGTTAGTAGATACTTAAAACCAGGTGGCCTTTTTCTTGGATTTGATTGGTATGGCAAAAACCAGCCCGATATCGAATGGGGAACTAAAACTTCAGCTGGCACATATGACGATTTTTCAATGGGTAGATTCGTAAATCAAGGCGAGATTAATTTTGTAGAGCCAGCAGATGTAGAAAGATTTTTTGGGGATTTCAATGGAGATTTACGGATAACAAAGTTACTAGAATCCCAACAGTCAGGTGAATTAATTTCAGAGACATTTAATATTGAGTTTCAAAAAAAAGTTTGACTAATTCAAATGATGGCGCTCGATTTTCAAGCCACTCAAAAATTTTGTCCGCGACAATAAGTTCCTCGGGTGTATCAACGGTAACACTACAACCTGCCTTAGGCAGGTTAGCCAAAAATTCCAATTTAATTACTCGGGCATCACTATACATCCAAGGGGTGACATGTTCTTCATCGTAGGGAGTGAGATTTTTGGGATCCAAACTTAAAACTTCTTTCGAAAACATTTCAATATCCATACCTACCGGCATGAACGTATTTCTGGTTGATAAAAAGGCAGGTACACCGTTCTGATAAGAATTTAAAAAATAACTGATCGATTCACCCACTATTTTTGTATCAATCAATGGATTGTCGCCTGTAAATCTCAGGAGGACATCAAGATTATAAATATCGCAAACTTTTTGAAATCTGGAGTACACATTCGAAACATCTCCCCGGAAAACTTCAAATCCGACACCTCTTGCCTTTTCTGCCAATTCATCGTCTACTGGCCGAGAAGTTGTAACAAGTATTCTATGGTCTACTTCAGGGACGCTCACCAGTAATTTCCAGATTTGTTCCAACATAGAACGGTCGCCACACTTTAGTAGTATTTTCTTTGGTAATCGGCTGGAGTCAATCCTTGCTTGAACAAGAAAACCAATCTTTGTTTTGGTCTGCAACTCTATGAATTTCTAGACATGGGAGTTTTTTTAAGTAGACCTAGTTCAACAATCTCATTTACAGAATCCATGATCTCGTGGGGACACTCTCCAACACTTTGAGCAATTTCCATCAATGTATTTTGTTTTGAGTAGGAAACTATATTTGCAACCATTTTCCTTTTTGTGTCAACATCACGTGGATGAACTCCACCGACTCCAGAGGATTTAAACCATTTTGTAAGAAAAGGCTCCCCAATGTTTGTGGAGGTGAATCTTCCTTCGCTATCTATCAGATTAATAAGTTTTCGATAGAAATCCAAACTTTCTTGCAAATTAGCTGCACTAATAAAACTTAAATCGTCAGCCGAAGTATGGTATTCAGGATACTCGTGATATTTAGAACGCATCACAGAGGCCATCGGAATTCCAACTAGTGGAGATGAATACTGCCTTTCATCACTCCCTCTCTCAAGAAACCCAAATTCCTTATAATTGACCATCATGCAGTCAAGTGTTTTACGGATGATATGGTCTATTTGCTCCATCCCACTTGGAGTCTTTAAGTAACTCCACTCATCTTTGCCTCCCACACAGGTTAAGTTTATTCCCGCCCAAGTTCGTTTCCTTAGAATTCTCTTCTTCTTTGAGAGATAACAGATAGCCCCAATAGTCTCCGGGCCAAGTACAAATCTGTATGTGTAATTCATCTTTCTGTTTGCTAATTCCTTAATAATAGCGAGCATAAGCGTTGGCCCAGACAATTCATTATTCGCCATTGATGGATGGCAAATGTATGACGAGAACAGTACTTCTTCTTTGAATTTACCTGGAATTACGCATTCAAGAATTTGCAACTTTCCGGTCTCAATTTCCGTATCGACCATAACTGAATATTCCTTTTGATTCAGCAAAAGCGCCTGGTCGCTATTTATCGAGAATCCCCAGTTTTCGTGGTAGTAAGTCGTGAAATAAGGGATACTTCCAGTATTCGGCTGGCCGATGCGAATATGCTCCATCAGATCGTTGTGCGAAACAATTCCAGAAAAGGGTCTGGAATGGGACCACAAGTGAAGATTCGAATCCTTGCTGTCGATTAAAATCTTACCGTTCATGTCGCTAATGTAGGCTCTGTTCAACTTCCACGCCTTCGGGACCGTCCAGTCCCCTATTCTCTTTCCAGACTTGAACCTAATCCTTGATGTAAGAACATTAGAAGGAATTCGACTCTCAATAAAATTCAAAGCAGAATCAATTCCAGGTCCCACAACACTTCTACTTTCTGGGAATAGCTCTGAGATCCAACTAAAAATTTCTACGCCAGTTACTTTCATAGTTATCCTAAATGCCAATGATTCCAGAGTTGTTTAGCTCCGACCGTAACCTATTAGCGATGTGCTGGACAGATTGTAGTGCATCTCCATGAGTAAATTCATCAAAGTCGTAGAGCGGCGCTTCAATTCCTTCCTTTAAGCAGTAATTTATATATCCATATACAGAATTTGAGATAGTAGGGAGTTGGTTCATTAGTGTCGCACTTATAAAATCTTCGGGTTGCATTCTCTTGGACGAATAGATGAGTTCTTCAAACTCAGGGCTACCAAACGTGAACGCAGGTTTTTTGAGAATGGCAGCTTCTAAAAGCACCGTTCCAGTTAACCCCAATACACCTTGAGAGTTCTGAATTAATTGATATGTATTTTCAGAAATACCCACGACCCTCACATTCTTTAACTTGGACAATTTATGATAAAACAGGATATTTCGTCTCCCAAGCATTAGCGTATTTTCCTTCACAAAAAGTAGAACCCCCTTCGGCAAAGCAAGTGCGACACTCTTTAGAATTTCAATCTCATCTTGTCCTTTTGATAGAGCCTGCACGCTCCCCTCCGGCCGGGCATGAAGAGCCCACAGAAAGTACTTTGATTCATAATCAGGAGAGACACCAATTTTCAAAACACCAAGCCTAATTAAAAGATTGTAAACCACTACTTTTAAATCAAAAATGCTTAATTTGATGAGATTTTGTTCGAAACGCTTAATCTTTATTTTTATATGTTTCCTTTCATAAAAAATGCGAGACCAAACCCTTCCACCTAATCTTCTAAATGCAACCCAAATTTCTGAAATACTTCTAGCCAATGTTAAATAGCGAGAAGAATCTATCCGCAGTTCAAAAGATTCATAACTTCCGATTTTCTTTTCATGAAATTGGGTTAAAAATTCGTCAGCTAAGTCTGATTGGGAAGAATATTCGTGAGAGTTAATTTTCAACTGCACTAAATCACTTGTTCCATATCCAAAGTTATCCTGAATTAGCCATTTCTGCCCTATTCTTGAATGAAACAATGTCAGAAACTTAGCCCCTGACCTTTGAGAAATAGTCCAAAAAATATTAACAGGTAGTGTTGCCCGTTCGATAGAAAAAATAACTTCGAAATGTTCATTATCAATGATCTCCTCACACCATTGAATTGAATCCAATAAAAATCTCCTATTCCACTCCATTGAGGTTCGTTTGTAAAAAGAGTTGTTTTCAAAACCGTAAATCCACTGGTTGCACTTTTCTAATTCCTCTAGAGTTCTGCTACTACAATATTTCTTTTCCCATCTTTTAAGGTAGTTCTCATCCTGGGCATTGAGATTATGATTATTCTTTTGCCATTTCTTATACTGCTGCTCCAAAGTGTAAATCTTTATGTTTAGGTTTTTAGATACCTTAGAAACTTGCTCCGGAGCGTGCAAAAATGTAAAAATGTCTACAATCGCAATATGGGGTTCGATATTTATTTCCAGCTTCTGAATTTCTTTGATTAAATTTTCAGTCAACTTTAGTTGCCAAGGTTGATCAACTAGAAAAAGAGCTTTCATAGATTATTTGTCTATTCGTTTTTGTAAAAATAAAACTCTCCGAGGCATCAAATTCTACAATACTTCAGCATCAAATAGAATTGTTAACAAAAGAATCTAGTGTCATAGGTTGCCCAGCACAATGGTCTGCCGCCAATTTTTTGTTTATCAAAATTGACGAGGAGTCCGCATCGATGCCTCTTGGCCTATAAGTAGGCCGTAATGCAATTAAGTCACCCGCAGTAATGATATGACCTTTCATTAGGGGTTTAGACGCATACAATCCCCGTCGAGCAAACTGACGTGCAGAAGTTTGAATTTCAATAAAATTCTCTTCTGAATACCTTGACATTCTTTCTAGTGTTCGCAAGGAATCAATTTGCTCAATGCAGTCAAGGGTACTAAAGCTATGGTAGTGATCATTTCCACTTAGTGATTTATTCAACGTAAAATGTTTCTCAAAGACACGAGCTCCAAGCGAATAAGCAGTTTGGATTGCCATATGACTGCTCTCGGGCCTTGTGTGGTCCGAATATCCAATTGTAGTTCCTTTGAAATCTTTAACTAGCTCCGTAATTCGGTTCAAATTTGCATTTTGAAATTCAGTTGGATAATTAAGAACACAGTGCATGATACATATTTCCTGATCTGACTCCCGTCTAATCAACCCTAAAGCAGACTCAATTTCGAGAAAATTCGCTGCACCAGTTGAAATAATGATGGGCTTATTCTTCCTTGCTATATGTTCTATTAAACCAAAATTAGTAATGTCCGCCGAGGCTATTTTATACATAGGAATTATCTCGTCTAAATCATCTACCCAAATTTCGTCAAAGCAGGTCGTCATGAAACCAATTTTGCAATCCTGGGCATGGGACGCTAACGCTAAATAGTCCTTAGCCTCAAACCCGTCATATTTAGAAAAGAGTTCAATCTGCGATGTTGTAGGCTCCTCCTTTAAATTCCAATAAGAAGGTGAGTCTTTTGCTGCAAGACGATTGGCTGTATATGTTTGAAATTTTATGTAGTCAGCGCCAGCTTCTGCCGCATCAGAAATTAGATCCTTGGCTTTTTGAAAATCACCATCGTGGTTTACCCCTGCCTCTAAAATAATCAATGCAGGATTCTTTTTAGAAAGGAAGGCACTCATAAATCAGATCAAAACCTTTCTCGTTAGAGAATCATCGTGCTTGACATACCTGTACAAGGGTAGCGCTATGTTCTTTATTCTAAAACCTTCTGCTGAAAATCTAGTTCTTAAGTCTATTTCTTCATTAATTCTCAAGTTCTTATTGTAATAACCTAAAACTTCCAAAATGTCGGCCTTGAAAGCAATTCCACAGGCGATCGGCTGACTTTCGGCTTCTCCATAAGCCATGGCCTCACCACTGGGTGTAACTTTTATGTAGTCGCAACTGATTGCTTCATAATCTTTTCCATGAAGTTCAAATCCAAGAAGTAAAGTTGATAAAAATGATCTGTGAACAAAATCGTCGGAGTCAACTCTTACTACATACCGAGATTTCGCCGCCCTCATACCCGTATTTGCGGCATGGCTTAGGCCAAAATTCTCATTCAAGGCAATGATTCTGACATCCGCGCTGTATACCTGCAAATGTTCTAATGAATCATCGGTGGATCCATCGTCCACAACGATGATTTCATAGCTCTTTTGGTCTAGATCTTGGGAAATGAGTGATCTTATACACCGTCCCAAGTATCGTCCGTAGTTATAATTTGTTACAACAACAGTTATATCCATAATGAACCAATCAAAAATTGAGGTGACCAAACGCACTATGGCCTATTGTATCGGAAAGAGACCAAAGGACAACAAGCAAAATTGATAGAGGTACCAATTTTGAGCAGTGCCAGGCGAAATAAAATTCAAGCATTACGCGGGTTGGCGGTCCTAGCTGTTATTGCCTTCCACTTATCAGAAAAAAGATTCCCTAATGGATATCTAGGTGTAGATATCTTCTTTGTTATTTCTGGGTATGTAGTTGCGAAATCTTTGATAACGATTAATGAATCTGAGATGCAAGTTGGAAAAGTGCGTGTGCGAGGATTTATGAGTTTCTTAACTAGAAGATTTTTGAGATTAGCTCCTGCACTTGGCCTAATGATTACGTTCTCTGCCGTTCTAATGCTGCTTTTAGTCCCACCAGGAGGCATTAATAGATTTTTAGCACAAGCAGTATTTTCCATTTTTTCTATTGGTAACTTAGGCGCAGTTATAATTGTAGGAGACTATTTTGAACCAAGCCCGAATCCATTAGTTCATACTTGGTCTCTCGGCGTAGAGGAACAAATTTATTTCTTCATCGGACTTCTATTCTACCTCCAGTCTAAACGGCAAAAAAATGGGATCCAAACTAAATGGGCATCAAAGAGTTTCATAGGTTTATTTATTGGATCAATGTTCCTATTTGTTTCCGTGGCGATTTGGAATTCTCAAATACCGACACGACTTGAAATTCTTGACACACTTAATTTCTATTTTTGGAGTCAACGACTTTGGGAATTTTCCTTAGGAGCCATTCTGTTTTCAATTACGGTACGGGCTAGCAGTAAAACATCTAGATTAGTAGGTACAATCTCATCGTTAACTCTTTGCGCACTCTTGTTCGCTGGTGATTCATTATTTGATAAAAATGTACTCATTGTGATTGTCTGCATTTTAACAGTTGCTGCTATTCACTTTTCTGAGTTTAATTTTGACAACATGTTAATTCGGGGAATGATATTTATCGGTGACCGATCATATTCTCTATATTTAATACACATGCCGATCTTGTACCTAATTCACTACTCTCCAATTCTTTCAGACGGACGCAACTTAAAAATCCTTAAAGTCCTTTCCGTACCATTGATTCTCATTCTGGGAATGATCTCATTTAGAATTATTGAAAATCGATTTAGAATTAGTACATCGGTAAAGAAAATAGATCCTCGGCTTTTAAAGCGGAGTATTTATCTCTCTGTGGTTTTGCCACTATTGACACTTTTAACAGTTTTTACCTTGATAAACTCAACCTTCTGTATACAGGACAAAAATCCTATGCCTCCTGTTGATCCGAGCAGTTTGATTTCAGCATGCAAATTAGATCCCAATATTGAATTTTGTTCCGAGGCAACACAGATTTCAAACCCTAAAGTCTTGCTAATTGGCGATTCACATGCCCGTTATCTGTCTCAGACATTTCTCGACGTAGCTTCAATGGCCAATCGCATGGCCTATGTTTCCACTCAATCGGGATGCGAATTCCTTCTTCCCCAATTCACAACGGAGCCCATTTTTCAGAACTTGTCACGGGCGTATGGGACTAAGCAAAGAAATGAACAGAAATCATGTTTTGATCACAACAGAGGAGTCATAGAGTTCATTGAACAAAAAAAGAACATCACCGTATTTGTTTCTCTCAGAAGTTCAAGCTTAGCAGAAATGGACTACGGAATTCCTCCTGATTTATATAACGAGAAACTCTTAGCATCACTCAAGTATTTAGAAAAACGTAGCACTAAGGTTATTTTAATTGGACCAAATCCAGAGTTTTCGGACGGAAACCGTTTTTTTGCAGGTAATACACTTTTTTGGCAAGATGTTTATGAAACTTCAGCACGAAAGACTGCTCCCATTAATAATATGCGAACTAATCCGTTACTAGACACCCATTTTTTCTCGAGAAAATTAGAAGGTTCGAGTATTCGATTCATTGAAACGGTTAGTTTATTTTGTGATGGCTCTGTATGCCGAAGGGCCGAGAAGGGTAAGTGGCTCTATTCGAATGTTGATCATTTAAGCATAGAGGGAAATATGTTGCTTGCTCCAATAATTAAGTCGGAGATGCTTTTTTGAGGGCAAATGATTGTGGACTCTGACAAATATACTAATATTCTAGGTAATAGTTGGTAGAGTAATTCTATGAGAGTGATAGTCGCTGGAGGTGCTGGATTCTTAGGTTCACACTTGATTGAAAAGCTTCTCGAAGCGGACCACGAAGTCACTTGTCTTGATAATTTCTACACTGGCTCTCCGAGAAACATATCTCAATTTCAGTCCAACCCTAGATTTAGTTTCATCGAAACAGACGTAAGCGAGAAGTTTCATATTCTTGGAAACGTAGATACGATTTTCAATTTAGCTTGTCCAGCTTCTCCGGTTCACTACCAGCGTAATCCAGTCGAGACAATAAAGACCAACATTTTTGGTAGCTTCAATTTATTGGAATTAGCGCTTCAAAAAAATGCCAAGATTCTTCAAGCTTCAACGAGTGAAGTTTACGGAGACCCTTTAATAAGCCCCCAAGTGGAGGCATATTGGGGGAATGTCAATCCAATTGGAATTCGAGCTTGCTACGACGAAGGTAAACGGGCAAGTGAAACACTTTTTTTCGATTTTCACCGACAATACAATGTTGATATAAGAGTTGCTCGTATATTCAATACCTATGGGCCAAGGATGGACCTTGATGATGGAAGAGTTGTGAGCAACTTCATTGTCCAAGCATTAAAGGGTCTTGATATTACTATTTATGGGGATGGCGAACAAACAAGATCCTTTTGTTATGTTGACGAATTAATCGATGGCCTAATGCGATTGATGTTTTTAAGCAATGACTCAACTGGCCCGATTAATTTGGGTAATCCAGTCGAATTTACAATGCTGGAGCTTGCCCAAATTATCATGGAGATAACTAATTCAAAGTCAAAGATCAAATTCGAACCCCTCCCCCACGATGATCCAAAGCAGAGGCGACCAGACATTACCAAAGCGCAACAATTGCTGATGTGGAACCCGACTATAAATCTTCGGGATGGAATTGGTAAAACAGTTGAGGACTTCCGCGAAAGAATGAAACCTTAAAGTGTCACTTGAATTTCCAACTTTAGTTTTTGTACACCTCGGCCCATCTCAGTGTAGTCATTTATGGGAAAACTTAAAAAGAGTAACTTCTATTTGGCCAAATCTTGATATATGGGTCATATTGGATGAGCCTAGAAATATTTCTAAAGCGCGAAAATTAGGATTGAAAGTTTTTGAATTCACTATTCCAAATCTTGGTGGAAAAAGAATTCCTTTGAAAAAGGAGTTTAGAAATGGTTTTTGGCATTTTTCTAGAGTGAGGCTAAATGCGCTTTTTGCGTTTCATGTTGCATACCCAGAAAAAAAGTTACTCCACATAGAATCAGATGTACTTTTACTGAGGAATTTTCCATTTGAGTTCTTTGCCAAAGTTCAAAACATAGCCTGGATGCAAGTTTCAGAGGGGAGTGATTCTGCTGCGATCATTTTCTTACCGAATATTGAGAAAACCCACTGGCTTGAAAATATGCTTGAAATTGAGGTAACAGGAAACACGAAAACCACCGACATGAAGGCACTTTGGGAGATTCGCAGCAAATATCCACTTGAGGTGGAATTACTCCCCATTGTTACGTCGAATAATTCAATTCTGAAGGGCGTGTTCGATTCAGCGGCACTTGGAATGTGGCTGACCGGAGAAGACCCACAAAACAATTTTGGTATTACTCGCCGCTTCATAAATCGTTTTAACATTGCAAGGCTGGAAAATTCTAGATCGCCATTTGATTTAAGAGATAATCAATTGTTTCTTTTAGGTGAACCTGATCTTTCTGTATTTAATTTGCATATACATAGCAAAAATAAGCTACTACTGTCAGAAAAGGCCGAAGGCCATCTCGAAAAACTTGTTTCTCTCGAATACCAAGGGTTAAACAGAAATAGCTTCTCACCCGTAATCCTCTTAGCGATTATTCTAGATTACGCTAAACGAGGGAAACTTCTGTCTCTTATTGGAGCGATTCCCGTAATTCAAAAAAAGCTCAAAAAGATTCGCGCTAGGTATATGAATTAATTTTTTCATTCCAAAACGGCCACCATAATTCGCGTACATCAATTGGATTGAAACTGGTCCTTTTCGAAATAATTTTATTTAATTGACTTTCGAAATCAGAATGTTCATTTAATGTAACCATAGGAATTCCCAAAACTTTGATATTTTCCGCCCATTCTGACTCCATGACTACAGGTATTCCTCCGTGATAAAGTGTTTCCCAAAATCTGTGTGTATCAATTCCGTTTCCCCTTGGGCAAAAAACAAATTGATATTGACGGAGAAGTTTTTGGTACTCCTTAGGATTTAATCTATTTTTAAAATAGTCACAGTATTTATCAATCCCTTGAAGCTCTTCAGTTCTAATTCTTTCGACATGGGTCGGTGAAAAAGGTCCTATGAGCACTTTTTGAATTTTTTGGTCTTGACCCACAGCTGACCTAAAAAATGAGGGAAAACCATTAACAGCTAAACTTAGATTTTCAATCCCTATAGGTAAAGCAGTATATTTCTTGTCGCGAAAACCCAGATTTTGAAATAGACATAGTTGAATAGAGTCAGGCATTTCTTTTGGCTCACGGATGAAATCAAAGTCACTATTTCCACATACTAGTACTCGAGCTCGAACATCCTTACCAAAGTCGGAAAGAAAACTATCCAGCAAATGGCTTTGACAAAAAATTATCTTCGCTAGTGAGACGTCCCTACGTCTAAAACCTTGATCTTTCATTCGCTTCTCCGTCACAGCCAAATCAGAGTGAAAGGCAAATATGTCTCCTGATAAGAAAGGAGTGCTGATCGAATTCCTGAGCTGAAGTCGACGTAATCTGTGAGCCAAGGGAGAAAGCAAACTACTGCCTTTCTTTACTCATCCGCATGCTATCTGCATACTCATATTGGCCTACTAAACTTTTAGCAAGCCTAAATGATTTAATACCCCCTGCCTGGGAGAGCATTTGGAGGAGACCATCAGCTGGAACTAAAAACTTGGAGTAGTTATTTACAATTTCACTGGCTAGTTCACGCGAAATTGCATAAGCATGAGCTCCAGGTTGAAAGTCATTAGGAATGAAGCCAGCTGGCGTTCTTGCAATTTGTCTAATTCTGAAACGACTAGCCAACCTTTGTCCAATAATTGGTTTCTTGGCTAATGCGTGATACAGAATTTTGAAAACAAAACATTCTAAATTAATCAGGACTTGGAAAATTCGATTCCTCAACCCAATTCTAAGAAATCCTAGTTGTACTAAGTCAAACCCTAAATTTTGAAGGATGCCCATAGCCCTTCTAAATTTTGTGACATTCTCTATTTTAAAGTCATCCTCAAAAATGATCGCGAATTGGTGATCCGTCGAAAGAAAAAATCTGTAGGCACTTAGATGGGATTCCCAGCAGGCCTCGACCTGTTTAGGGAAACCAAAAGAACTCTTTACTGCTAAAGATTTCTCATCTAAAGCTTGGATACGGACTAACTCAACTTTTATTCGCTGGGCCTCAAGTAGAGACTTTTCAAGTTTTTTGGAGTCCTTGTCAAGATTTATGAGCAAGAATAAAGGATCTTCTCCATCTGAATAAGTTTTTCCCATTCTAATAAAATTCAATTCGAAGTAATATTTGTACTAAAAATCTAAGTTTCATAACAATTCATCTTTTCTAAGTTCACTAATCCAATCTGCGATACTGATTTTAGCAGAAAGCCCACCCTCCCATGCGTATTTAGTTCTACCGAGAGTATCCGATAACCAAATACTCTGATCATTCACAGCGATACCATTGAAGATCACTTGGATGTCAAGTTCCATTGCGGCAATGATTTCAAGCAATAACTGGCTAGGCGAAATAGAATAGAGGCTTGTCATGTTAATTATGCCTGGTAATTGAGTATCTAGATTGCGTGTGATCCAGTGAGAGACTTCCTTGCTGGAGAGCATTTGTAAATTTGGGTTTTGCGCAATATCAAATGCAATAGTATTCAAATTTTCCTTATAACTTTGAACAACTAAATTAATGAGCCGTTCACAAAGATGATCCATTCTTTTCCGGCCAGGTATTGGTCCGGCAAGCAAGTTTGGAAGAACGAGACTGCTAAAGGGCAATCCATCACGGTTCAAATCCCTTATTTTTATGGTCGCTATCTTTTTTGCTGACGCGTAATGTACCCGATTACCACAACAAATTTTTGAAGAATCCAGGTCACTTTCCAGATATTTAGTTGGCGCAGGAGATCCATAAATGAGCGATGTTGAAATGTAGAGTAATTTAGTTGAGCGTATACGACATGCTTCAATAACGTTATTATCCATGATTTGAGTTAACTCAGCATCTCTTTTCATTACAGATTCATCCCTGCCACGAGATGTCAAATTTGAGGCTGAGTGAATAACGGTGGATGTTTTGAATTCTTCTAGATATTGAATTACAGCTTGGCTATTTGAAAGATCTAACTCTTCTTTTGAGGGTTTATAGTAGAAAACATTGGATGCTGCCAATGCCTGATCAATTGATCGGCCGAGCCTGCCAGATGCCCCTAACAGCAGAATTGATTTCACCTGCCAATTATCGCCACTTAGTAAACAGCATTTCTACTCCGACTCCAAAATACTCTAAAAAGATGAAAAGTCTCACTATAATCAGGCTCAGAAGCCGACTTCCAAAGAGGAGACAATGTGTTACCGCTAGCTACAGATACTTGGGATGAAGACGAAGTCGAGGCAATTGTCGCTGTACTAAAAAGCGGAAAACACACAATGGGTGCTCGAGTAAACGAGTATGAGGAGTTGTTTGCCCAATACTTTGGTTCAAAATATGCGGTTATGACTAATAGTGGAAGTTCAGCAAATCTAGTAGCGGCTGCTGCCCACCGCTACTTAACGGACCCCTTTTTAAAAGGCCCTAGAGAGATAATCGTCCCAGCAATAGGCTGGTCAACGACTTACTTTCCATTTTCACAACTTGGATATAAGTTGGTATTTGTTGATGTTGACCCTCACACGTTTAATATCGACCCAATTAAATTAGCGGAGGCCTTGTGCACCGAAACGGCTGGAGTATGCGTTGTAAATGTTTTGGGAAATCCTTGCGATTTCGGTCAAATAAGGAAGTTGCTAGCAAACTATCCGAATGTTGTACTTTTTGAGGACAACTGCGAAAGCCTTGGTGCTCAATATGACGGTGAGTATGCGGGAACTATTGGTGATTTTGGTTCTTTTTCAAGTTACTTTTCTCACCATATAAGCACCATCGAAGGCGGCATGACACTAACAGATGACTTTGGAAGAGCTCAGGTTATGAAATCCATGCGAGCGCATGGTTGGGTGCGAAATCTTGAACTTCCGGCCAACTTAGGAATTCCACCGAGTGATCCATGGAGCGACCAGTTTAGATTTGTTCTTCCAGGTTATAATTTGCGCCCGATTGAGATGGAGGCAGCAGCTGGAATCGTTCAACTCAAGAAAATTGAAAGTATCTTGGAAGGTAGAAAATTGAATGGCGATTACTTATCAAAGTTGTTGGGAGAGATTCCGGAAATTAGATTGCAACAAATGTCGAATGGTAGTTCCTGGTTTGGTTTCGGCCTCATTCTGCGGGGGAGTATGGAGGGTCATCGAAAGGAAGTTATCGCAAAACTAACTGAAGCTAAGGTGGAGTCACGTCCAGTCATTACAGGCAATTTCTTATTGAACCCGGTCATAAAGTACTTAGAGCATAGAGTTTGTGGGAGCCTCGAAGGAGTGAATCAGATTCACGATTCAGGTTTTATGATTGGCAATCACCACAGTGATGTTCGGAAATCACTTGAAGAAGTCGTCGAAATTCTTTTAAAAATTCGCCAAGATTATGTCTAATTTCAAGTTTGCTTTAAATACTCTATTGCTCCCTCTAGTCAATCGAGGGGTTCGTATCCAAGAAAAACCTTCAAGATTTTTATGGGTAGTTTTTATCCTACGGGATTTATCGAGACTTAGGAGACCACACTGTTCATTGATAGGGCGTTTTATAAAAGTAAACAGAATTGAAGCAATTACTCTCGAACAAAAGTCATCACTTCCGAGTATTGAAGCTTTAGTTGTGTCAACTCGTAAAGACTTTGAAATTCTTGGTCTTTGCATCCTTAGTATTGGAGAAAGTAGTGCCAACCAAATTGAAAGAATTTCAATCATTGTGCCAAATTCAGATCTTGAAGAATGCCAATCATTAATTGCTGGGCTAGGGATCACGATTCCATACCATGTAATCGACGAAGATAACTTTTTAACTGTGGAAGTCCGTGACAGAATTAAGAGATTATTTGGCAATCGTTATGGTTGGGCTTTACAACAAGTACTTACTGTAGAATTTATTCGGAGAAATCATTCACGCGGTGTGTTGGTAGTAAATTCAGATACAATTCTACTAAAGAAAATGGTATGGCTCGACGATTTGCTTCGTCAACCTTTGATGCCTACGTGGGAATACCATAAACCTTATTATGATTTTTTGGAATCCTTAAGCCCTTCATTTGCTGGAATCAAGCAAAGTTTTATTTCACACCATATGCTCATGCAACCAATTATTTTTCGAGAGACGCTTACAGCAATCGGGATCGAATCTATTGAAGAATTGCTTCAAAAGGTTGAAATATATGCAGATTTATCAAATAACTCAGCGGTTTGCTTAGAATTTGAAATCTACGCGCAAGGGCTTCTAGTCTTTAATTCGGATCTTGCGCTGATTACCAAATGGTCTAATATCGGCCTGTCCCGAGCTAACAAAGCGACTCTATTTGCGCAAATTGAACAATTAAGACTCAAGGGACAATTTCGATCAGTTTCAATTCATAGCTGGTCGTAAGAGAGGTGGCCTTCTTGGAAAGAGAGAAGAATTCGATGCAGGAATTCGCCCTTACAGTCGTTACTCCAATTTCAGGACAACAATCCGACTTCTCGATGATGCAAACGACATTAAGGAACTCTTATGGGTTGCCTATTAAATTCAGGTACATTATTGACACCCCAAGTAAACAAAGAGCAGCACAGATTCAGAACCTTTTGTCCTCACCAGATTCTAGCCAGCCTGAGTTTCAGGTCGCAGATGTTTCGGCACCAGGATTGGCTCGAAATTTGGGATTGTGCGGACTGCAAACCAAGTGGGTTGCTTTTTGGGATTCAGATGATGCACCGGATGTAGTTGAATTCCTCAAAATGGTCAATACTGCAGACGAGAATAGTTTTGAGGTCTGCGTAGGAAATTATGCTGTACTACAGGATCGTACAAAGAAGTTTGTTTCTAAAAGCAGAACGCCAAAGACTTTTCCAGAGCTAGGGAAATGTCTAGGCATGAACCCTGGATTGTGGCGATTTGGTTTCAAAAGTTTGTTAATGGATTCGATTGAATTTTGTGAACTTAGTATGGCCGAAGATCAACTCTTTTTGGCCGGATTGGATTTGGAAACACTTCCGATATATGTATCAAATAGTGTTGTCTATAAATATTACATAGGAGATAAAAGTCATTTAACAAAAAATACAAAGGCTTTGGGGCAACTTCCAATTGCATCCCTTAGGCTGCTAAATCGCCTAGATAAAGCCCAAAATTCAATCAGTGATTTCTACGTAATTATGCTGAGCCGGCAGATTTTGACAGCCATCAAGAAGGCACCCTTAAGATCCAAGTTTGAATCAGTAGTTTTAGTTTTAAGAATAGTACTCTTAAAGAAAAAACTTAGGATTCGTCTTCCGCTATCTATTCTGTATATTATCTTACATTCGAGAGAATTTTTCGATGAAGCCGCGTAAGACATATATTGTCCTGACGGGTGGTTTAGGTAATCAACTTTTTCAACTCGCAGCAGCAATATCGTTGACACCAAGTGGCCATATTGAGTATGACTCTTTACTTGGACGTCCACGTTTAAATAGTGAGGGTCTACCGGAGATATTGTCTTATCATCTTCCACAAAAAATACAAGGTTTAAATAACAGGAATTTTTCCT
>Ga0315905_10002154_pt1 | contig 20759 bp, 25 predicted proteins | sample LakEriMetagenome_5_FD_203522 | JGI IMG/M metagenome (GOLD analysis project Ga0315905, IMG submission 203522) | Freshwater fungal communities from buoy surface, Lake Erie, Ohio, United States - Buoy 4 MA121 | ecosystem: Environmental > Aquatic > Freshwater > Lake | place: USA: Lake Erie, Ohio...
GTCTCTTTATTACAATAACCAAAACATATATTAAGGTCGATTCTTCCAGGTCTTATAAGAGCTTTATCTATACGTTCAGGATAATTACTACTCATAATTAAGATACGACCAGGAGTTTCAAGAACACCATCAAAAAGGTTAAGTAAAAAGGATAAATTTAATTTTTCATCACTATCTTCTTTTAAAGAAGATTCTGCCATTTCTTCAAACTGTTTTCCATTTTTTATAGTTATCTTTTCTTTCTTTTCTACTTTAAACTCTCTATCAAGTACAACATCTGTTAAACAATCAATATCTTCTATAACATATACTCTTTTATCACAAGGAATATTAATTGTTTCAATAACATTAGCATTAGTTTTATTAATAATAAGGTCGTTATTATAAAACAAATTTTGTAGTTGTGTTTTAGTTGTATTTTCATTTAATGTTATATTAACTATATGACGTTTTGTTGAGTTTGCTATAGCTTTAATAGCTGATGTTTTACCACTACCAGGAGGACCGTGAATAAGTATACCAAGAGTATAAGGAATACCTTTTTTTCTATACCAATCCTCGTTATTAATAAAAAAATCAACTCTTTTACGAACTACTTGAAAGGATTCGCCATACATATTATATAATGTTTTATTTGTAAAAAATGGGGTCATGTTAAAAGATATATTAGGTAACGCTCTACTATACATAATTTTACCATTAACTGTAGGTAAAGCTTCTACTATCTCATTGAAATAATATAACTGGTTACCAAGTTTATTTTGTTTTTTTATACGAGATACTTTTACAACCTTATTTATATAGTCTTGAAGTTCAGTTAAAGTATAATCATAAGAGAATAATTCAAAGTTTATTTGACTTAGAGAATTTTTATTTTTTTCTATTTTTGTTACTTGCATAAATATCTTAGGTGATATCTCAATAATATCATGATGATTAACATAAAAGAATTTATCACATACAACGTGTTTACAACTATCCAATTCGGTCATTAGTTGTAATAAACAATCTGCACTTTCATAATTATTTGTTCTTTGTTTATTACTATCATTATCATTATTATTATTATTATCATATATCCTTGAGAAGAATATACTAGATGACTTATCTTTAGGTTTTTTATTATCATTTATGACTGAAGCTATACTTACATTTTGAGTTGCTTTTTTAAAATATTCATTTATTTTAGTTTCTATAAGAGTCTGTAATAAAGGTATAAAAGAGAATATTCTTTCTATAATTGATACTAATAAAAAAGAATAAATAGTACTAGATATACTGTCTCCTTTCATTAGAGACATTGTCAATATTTGATTTTTTAAGGTATCTAACCCTGACATTTTTTTTATATTTAATAATAAACTTATTAAATATAAACTTATTCTTTAACCTTTTTTATATAGTCTTGTATAACATTTTTTTCCCAATCATTATACATTACTAATCCTGATACTGCTACAAGAAAAGTTCCTGTAAATATAGGAACTATGGGCATATAATATCCAATTATACCTGTTAAAACGCTTGGTAAAATATGTACTTTTGAAGGAACATGATATTTGTATTTTTTATAATTATTATAATAACTATATCCATACCCTAAACCAAAACCAGATGATGCTCCGATTATCTTAACATATACATTAGGTAATAATAATTTATCTATTATAGACATTATTAATATATTTAAAAGATAATTAAGTATTCTTTAAAATCAATTTGTTTAATGCTATCTTCATTAGATATTATAATTAGACTTTCATTATCATTTATTTGTGGGCTTTTTGTAGGCTTAGAAAGACAGTTAAATAATAGAATAGGAGGTATTCATACCTGTGTTTTAGTCTGTGTAGGAAGTTGTTTATTTGTATTTGTTGGGAATGGTTTAGGAGAAATAAATAGCCCTAGTAGGATAGCTGCTCAAGTAGTAACAGGTATAGGCTTTATAGGAAGTGGTGTAATAATAAAAGATATAAATCAGGTAAAAGGATTAAATACAGCTGCAACAATATGGTGTTGTAGTGCTATAGGGTGTTTATGCGGATGTGGGTTATGGTTAACTGGTATATGTTCTTCTTTTATAATTTCTCTTCTTAATTATATATTAAGAGACTCTCATATAAAGTTCTTTTTAAGTTTATTAAAAAATAATACTCCACAAATTAATGAAGAAATTCAACAAGATAATAATGTTTAATTTTATTTATTATACTAATAATAAATGAAGTCAAGAAGAGTTAACAGACGAAGTCGTAAATCATCAAGAGGTGGAAAGATAGCTATTAAATCTAATCCTAAATTATGGGAGAGAATAAAGAATAGAATAAAAGCAGGAAGTAAAGGTGGACCTAAGGGTTCCTGGTCGGCTCGCAAGAGTCAGCTTTTAGTGAAGGCATATAAGAGTGCTGGTGGAAAATTTAAAGGAAAGAAAAGTAGAAACAATTCTCTATCTAAATGGAGTCGTGAAAAATGGGATTACATTTCTGCAAGAAATCGTAAATCAAAGAGAGGAAGATACCTTCCAGAAAAAGTTAGAAGAAGCCTTACAGCAAAGGAAAGAAGAAGTGAAAATAGACGTAAGGGAAGTAAAAGAGGTAAGTGGGTAAGTTATTCTAAGAGTGTTGCAAAGAAGATGAGAAAACACAAAATTTATTAATTTTATTTTTTTTCTTATATAGTATTTAAAAGTAAAAATGTCAAGTCGTTCAGGTAGAAGATCATCTCCTAAAATACATAAAAGTAAATTAAAATTAGCTGTAAAAAGAGCTGAAAAGAGAGTTAAAAAACTCAGTCGTTCACTTAAAAAAGTATCTCCTAAAACAAAGAGATCTAAGTCTTTACGTAGATCTTTAAAGAAAGAAAGAAAATCATTAAAATCAGCTTCTAAAAAACACAGAAAATCTGTTAGAAGTGCAAAAAAATTATTAATGAAAGTTCATGGTAAAAAATAATTTTTTTTTCTTATGTAATATTTAAAAACAATGCATAGATCTCGTTCAGTAAAACGTTCCCCAAAACAAGTAAGAAAATCCTTACGTGCAGTTAAAAAAAGAGTTACCAAATTAAAACGTTCTGTTAAACGTTCTTCTCGTAAACATGGTTCTAAATCTAAAAGAACTCATTCTTTACGTAAATCATTAAAGAAAGCTATCCGTAAAAGACGTTCTTTAACTAAAAAAGTTAAAAGAATGTCCCACTAAATAGGGTTTATATAAGTTGAATATTTTCATTCTATCGAGTTATTTTTACCTTTATTTATAAGGTTAATATAACTACTAAAATATATTTTATCTAGATAAAATATATTTAAAATTAAGAATAAAAATAACTTTTATAAATTTATTTTTATAAATTTATAAAAGTTATCGAGTTATTTTAAAGTATATGTTATGGTATAAATTTATACTTGACTAAATGATTTATCGAGATATTTTTTAGTTTTTTCTAATTATATTAATAAAAATGGGTAGAAAGAAAAGCGATTCTCCAACCTTATTTCCTTGGGATAAAATATTCAGTGATGATGAAAATACATTTAATGAAGGTATTGAATACTGTAAGTCAGAATATAACGGTTCTGAAAACCTTAAAAGAGCTGTAACTGCTATAGGTTCAGGATATAATAGTGGTAGTAAATCAGTCTTATGTGAACGTATAAAACAAAAGGCTATTCAAATACGTTATCAAATAGATAAAGAAACTAACCCTAATAAAAGGGAAAAATTAAGGGATGATGTTATTAACTATTATACTGCAACATTCTTAAAGAAATTTGAAGGTAAAGAAGAAGGTATTAAAAATATTGCAATACCTCCAAGACCTAATCTTCCTTTATTAACAGAACAAGAAAAAAAGAAATACGCATCACCTCCATCTTCTCCTCGTACTTCTCCTCCATCTTCTCCTCGTTATTATGCTAGAGAAGAACCTGTAATAATAGAAGAAGAATTTGTCTTACAAGAACCTATTGTAGTTAATGATAATACTCTCTTATCAGCAAGAGCTATTATATATTATAAAGATGCACCTATAGTTAACAATAAAAAAAGTATCAGCGCAAAAACATTTTATGAACAACTTCAAGTTTTATATAAAGGTATAGTTCCTGATAACTCTGTTCTATTATCAAAAGAAAGCATTAAAAATGAAATAACACAACTCCCTACAATAATAAAAAATGCTGGAGGGTTAAAGAAAGACCTTATAGACAGGTCTCAAGCAATTATTGATAAATCTGAAACTATGAAAAAATATCAAAGACAAATAATTATTGAAGAAGATGAAGAAATCATAGTACCACCTCCTCGCGTTGAAGTTCCTCGTATAGAGATTCCTCAAGAATCTTATAAATCTACTGTATCAGAAGACGATATAATTAATTATATAAAAACTAAAGGATGGGAAGAACCTAAATATAAAAGTAAAGAAGCTCTTTGTGATTATGTTCTTAAACAAATAAAAGGAGAAGATGTTAGAGCTGAAGATGAATATAAATCTATCGAAAGTAGAATTGATAAACTTTCAGATAATTTATTAGCTCTTTTAGATATGCACGAACAACGTATTAAAGAACTTGAAAAAGCTAAAAAATCAGGTAAGAAAAAAGTAAAATTTGGACCTAGTCAAATTAAAGTAATTGAAGAAGAAGCTGAAGAAATAGAACAACAAATACATGATGTTAAAGAACAACTTCAAGAAGCTAAAGAAAATAAAGAACAATTAGAAGAACAAATTGAAGAAAAGAAACAAATGTGCTTCAAAATGAGACAATGGTTAGACCAAGATGAATTTGACCGTGTTGAAGCTGAAAAAGATTTAATATGTGATAATGGAGGTGATTTTTGTAATATAGATTCAGGTATATGCGAACCATCTAAAGAAGGTGAATATACTTCTACTATAGGTATAGCAAAAATAAAAGGTTCTAAAGATATTGTTGATAAAATGTATAATAAATATACAAATATTCCTGTTCAACCTATTATTGAAGAAGAAGAAATTATAGTACCTGTTGTTAAAAAAGTTGTTAAACCTAAAAAAGCACCAATAGTTCCATCCGAAGCTATAAGGGAACAAGTAAAACTTATATTATCAACATCTGAATTAGAAACAGTATCTCCTAAAGATATAAGAGAAGAATTAGAAATATTTTTTGGTGTTGATTTAGATAAACGTAAAAAAGAAATTAATGTTATAATAACAGAAGAATATGATAAAATAAAAGAATCTAAACAACCTGTTATTGAAGAGGAAGAAATTATAGTACCAATTACTAAAGCTAAAAAACCAAGAATACCAACAGAAACTTTAAGAGAACAAGTAAAACTTATATTATCAACTGCTGATTTAGATACTATAACATCTGATGATGTAGTAAGTGATTTAAGTATGATATTTAGAGTTAAATTAGATAAACGTAAAGAAGAAATTAATCGTTTATTTCAAGAAGAAAAAGAAAAAATATTAGAATCTCGTAAACCAGTTGTTGAAGAGGAAGAAATATCATTAGGTGAAGAGCTTCCTGAAGAGGAAGAAATATCATTAGGTGAAGAACTTCCTGAAGAAGAAGTACCTAAAATAACTGAAAAAGATATAGTTGAAAAAACTGTTGAATTATTAGAATTAGCTGGTAAATCTATAAAAGAAAATGAAATAAGAACTAAAGTAGCAGAATATTTTAATATTGATATAGAACCATATAAACCAATAATTAAAACAACAATTAAAAACTTTGTAAAAGAGTTAAAAGATAAAAGAAAAAAATGTAATACAATACCTTTAGACCAAGATGTAGATGAAATATCAAGAGCTAAAGATTTAATGTGTGATGAAGGTGATGCATGTAATTTAGATGAATCTAGATGCGACCCTATAGAAGAAGCGGAAAATCCTGTAGAAGAATTAACTATAGGAGGAATGTTAGTTAAAGTTACAGGTAAAAATAAGATTGTAGAAGCTCTTAAACAAAAAATAATTAAAAGCGGAGGAGCTATTCCTGTAGAAGAGTCTGTAGAAGAACAAGTTATAAGCGAAGAACCAGTAGTTGTAGCACGCGAAGAAGAAAAACCATTATCTGAAGTAATAGAAGAAAGTGAAAGTGAAAGTGGGGTAGAAAAAGATATATTTCAATCTAAATTACCAGGTGTAAGAATAAACTTGGAAGATTTAATTAAAAACATTAAATCTATATCAAAAACACCTATTATGACATCAGCTCAAAATAAGATAAAATCAGCAGAAAGAAAATGTATTGAAAGAATAGCTAAATGTGCAGGAATTAAAATATAATAATTATCCTTTAAAAGAAAGAACTATAAAAATAAATAATGGATAATAAACAAACAATTCATATAGCGTGTGAAGGTATTTTAATTGGAGGTTTATCTTTATATTTTGCTAAACAATTAAAACAACAACATAAAGAAATTGAAGAATTAAAAACAGTTATAGCTAAAAATCAAGCTTCAAATGAAAAAAGATTCGAAGTCATATTTAATTTTTTAGATAATATTAATGGTGGTTTTGCTCCTTCTAGACAACCTGTTGAAGACAGAGTTGTTAACATACAACAAACAAAAAAACAACAAACACAAATTCAACCGCAACCTAAACCTATAATGAAAAAACAGCCACCAAAACAAACTAAAATAGATGAAGAAGAACTTAAAAGATTACCTCAAAAGAAAAAAGTAAAAATACAAACTGTAGAAGAACCATCTGTTTTAGAAAATATAACTAAAAAGAATAGTTCTTCATCTAAAGAAGAAGTTTGTGACCCTAATGATGAAAATTGTGATGATGATATTAAAGATGAAATGGGTACTTTATTAGAAGTAGAAGACAATGACCAAGAATTAGACGAATCAGTAGAAACTGATATGGAAGCTTAAATATAAATTTAAAAGTAAGTTTATTAATTAATAAAATATTAATTAATAAATTAAATGTGGTCAGACTTAATTAAACCAGAAGAACAAAAAATTGAAGAAAAGGTAGAAGATATAAAAGTTATACCTATAGTTAAAGGAGAACAACTTCTCTTTAAAAGAGAAATAAATAGTTTTATTAAAGAACATAAATATATGCTTGATTATATTTATAATAAGTACTTTAAAGACTACACCCATATAACTAAAAAAGATTTTTATATCTTTGCCTATAAAAATACATCATGAGTGATATAGAAAGCGATTATGACGAGAATGAAGTTCTTGAAATTCTACCTCAAGAACAAGTAAGAGATATATATGAATGCATTAAATTAGAGTGTGAATATCTGTTTAATAATTTAACGGAAGAAGATTTATTAGAATTTTTATACCCTAATTATAACATATATAATCCTTTTCAAAACTTAAATGAAAAATAGATTTTTATTTTATGAGTTGATTATAACTTATAAAATGATTAAAGTAATAAACTGTAAAGTAAAGAATATTAGACCTCAATATAGGGATTTACAAGAGTGGATGAATGATGAAAATAATGTGTATATAGGAAGAGCCGGTATTGTTTTTATTGATAAGAAGAGATTTCCTTCTAAAGCGTCCCCTTTTTGTAATCCTTTTAAAATAGGGAAAGATGGAGATAGAGAAGAAGTATTAAAAAAGTTTAAAGATTATATAATGGAAAGAATTAAAGACCCTGAATTTAAGGAAGAATTATTAAAGTTAAAAGGTAAGAATTTAGGGTGTTGGTGTAAGCCTGATAATTGTCATGGAGATACACTTGTAGAAATTCTCTCTCAGTTTAAATAGAAGGTGAATAACAAAGGTAAATTTATGTCTTATTTTAAAGGTAAGATTATTTTTATTTATTTTTATAAAAATAAATAAAATAAATATTTTTCTAAACCTTTTTCTTTAAGTATAAATTAAAAAAATAAGTTTTTCTTCTTAAAAAACAGCTGAAAACATAAAAAAATAAAAAACTTTTAAAAGAGGCTTAAAGAAAGGATTTTGTATTAATAAAAACAATCTATAAAAATGGCACCTAAATCTGTTTCTAAAAAATCTGAAGTCGCACCAGTTGTTGAAGCACCAAAAGCAACTAAAGCAACCAAAACTGAAAAACAAGCAAAAGCTGAAGCACCAGCACCAGTAGCTGAAGCACCAAAAGCAACTAAAGCAACCAAACAAGCAAAAGTCGAAGCACCAGTAGCTGAAGCACCAGCTGTTGTATCTTCTTCTGAAAAAAAAGAAAGACGTGTTCCAACTAAAGAATCATTAAATACTGATTTTGAAGCATTATTAACTAAAATTAATCAAGAAGTTGAACGTTTACGTGCAGCTAAACCAAAAGCAAAAGGTGTTAAATTCTTAAAAACTATTAACAAAGATATTAAACAATTACACTCTGATGCTAATAGAGTCACTAAATTTAAAAGAAATGGTGAACGTAAACCATCTACTTCTTCTGGTTTCTTAAAACCTGTTAATATTTCTCCTGAATTAGCTAAATTTACTGGTTGGGATGCTTCTAAATCTTACTCAAGAACTGCGGTTACTAAATTTATCTGCAACTACGTTAAAACTAAAAAATTATTTGAAGAAGCAGATAAACGTAATATCTTATGTGATACAGCATTAAAAACTTTATTAAAATATGACCCAGCTAATCCACCAAAAGATGAAGAAGGTAAAGCATTACCATTAACCTATGCTCGTTTACAACAATACTTAAAAGTTCACTTCAAAGCTATCCCAGCTGTTGTTGTTGAAGAAGACTTAGAATAAATACAAATTTTCAAGTTTAATACACCTTACCTTAATCGAAATAAAACTTGATGGCGCTCTGGGCACAGTTAAAAGTCTAATAATAATATTATTAAAGTTTAATTAAACTCTAATAATAATTTTTTTTTCTTTTTATAAAATAAAAATGAATTATCTTATTATTGGATCTATTTTATTAACAATAGTTATTATTACAATTATCATATTCTCTTTTGGTGGGAATAATGTTCAACAAATAAAAGGTACTTGGAAAGACCCTAGTAATCCAATATTTTACACTATTGAACAAAACGGTAAAACAACTATGATATCAAATTATGATGGTAATTTACAAAAACAAGATTTTGGTATATTTAAAAAGGGCAAAATAGTTAACGGATTTCAAGTATATATTAAAGGTCCACAAAACCTTCCATACGAATTACATGATGAAGGTAGAGGTTTATTCTTAGTATTAGGAAAAACAAGAATGAATCAAATATCTAAAGATATTATGTCTGATGAAAAAATTAAAACATATAAACCTTGAGTACTCTATAAATATTTGTTTCTAACATCTTTTAATACAGTCCAAAATACTGATAATAAAATAATAATCATTTATCTTCTACGATACTTTGGACTCTTTATATACTTTCCTTTATTCTTTTTCCCTGTTCTCTTTATCTTACCTATAGCTTTACAATGAGCTATCGCACTAAAACCTCTTGGACGACTATTATTAAAGTTTAATTAGAACTCTAATAATATTTTATATAAAATTATTATCTTTTAATTTTATAACCTTTGTTTCACCTTCAAAATCATATTCTACTTTATAAGTATTATCGTATGTATAAGTAACTGCTAAAACCTTGTTTTTATTTATACGAGATGAAATTAACTTTGGTTTCTTTGCCTCTATCTCAGCATACATAGAGTGTAATTCTTTAGGTGATTTTGATAAATAACTACAGTCTTTACCTGCATTAATTAAAAACCAAACAATTTCTAATACATTATCAGTCTCTTCATATATTGATGGAACACGAATTACTCCATTCAATTCATCAACTATCTTATATACCATGTTTCTAATATCTTCTGGTTTATGCTCTCTAATTATAGCAGATAAATATTCATAAGTTAAGTCTATATATTTAAATACAGCTATAGATAGGTATAAACAAGAAACAAAAATAAGTTTAAATTTTGATGGTGCTAAGTAAATAGTTCTATATAATAAGGTATATAAAGTAATATAGGTAAGTAAAGAATATGTTTGATTACTTGTAATAAATACAAAATTTCTTTCATTATCTTTCATAGCTTTTTCAAGTGTTAAATTCCCTATTAAACTTTTACATACATCAGTTGGCATACTAGTTGCCTTTATTTTACCAGGAATTATTCTTGTCATTGTTCTAGCTACAAATAAAGGGTGTTGTAAGACTTCATTTATCGACTTATAACGGTCTTTTTGAGAATTACGACACATATTATATATACAGTCAAAAGCTAATTTAAATCTTTCATTCTTGTTATTATGTTCAAGATATTTTAAAATATAATCTTCTGCTTCTTGATAAGCTTTATTATCAGCTTCATCATAGTCTTCGTCTTTTATATATAACTTATAATCATTTAATTGTTCACCGGTTAAACATTCAAAAAATACTGCACCTATAGAGTATATATCACTTTGAATTTGATTTATTTTCTCTTTGTAATAAACCCAGTCAAAAGATTCATTTTCATTCCATCCTTGAGGAGAAGCATAACCAACAGTTCCACAAATTTTAGTATTATAACTTGAATGATATGTAAATCCATAATCTGCTAACACACAATTACCATCAAACATCAATATATTTTGAGGCTTAATATCACAATGATAATACTCTTGTGAATGAAGAAAACCTACTGCACTTATTATCTGATACATATAAGTTATTGCTTTATTAAGGGGAATTTTTCCTTGTTTGATAATTTTATTTAGATCATAATTTGGTTTATCTGCTAAAGGTAAAATAATGTGAAAATCACCTTTAGAATCTATATGGCTTTTAACAGCCTTAAGTAAATTTGGATGGTCGAATCTACTTAAAATATCAATCTCGTTAAAATCTGGTTCTCCTACAGTATATACTTTTTCAGCATATAACTCCCCCTCACAAGTGTCTTTATCATACTTACCTTTACATATCTCATAGACTTTACCATACCCTCCTTCATTAATAACTTTAACCTTTTCAACATCATCAAAAAAATCAGTCATCTTTTATTTATTAAAAAAGAAATTATTTTATCTTTTTCTACGATACTTTGGACTCTTTATATACTTTCCTTTATTCTTTTTCCCTGTTCTCTTTATCTTACCTATAGCTTTACAATGAGCTATCGCACTAAAACCTCTTGGACGAGAACAATTGTTACGTTTACTTCTCTTTGAACGTTTACTTCTCTTTCGTGAACTTCGTTTAGACCTCATTTACTTCTTATTCAAGTCGTGAGAAAAGAAAAATATTTTATTTTTTTTATATTAATAAAATAAAATGCCTAAACAAGAACATATTATAGACTTTAATACGACTGATTTTAAGTCTCATATAGTAAACACAATTATAAAACCTAATTATATAGATGAAATTCACGACTCTACTAAACACAGAAGTATGTGGAAGAAGAGAGCTATGCGTTTTGAAACATGTAGTAAAATGTTTATCGGTGTAGGCTCTATTACTTCTTTTGCTTCTGGGGTCTACGGATATCAAACTTTATCGTTTATTTCAGGAGCTATATCTACTTTATCTCTTGTTCTTCTTCAATATGCTAACTTCTCTTATAAAGAAAGTAAGAAAGCTACTTCAGACCTTAATATTTTATTAGATAATATAGGTATTAAGAAAGTTCCTGAACTTAATACAGCAGTTCAAGATGATATGATGATGTCAAAACAAGCACCTTCTCAACAACCTATACAAGGTAGTGGATATACTATTATGAATACAAACGTTAGAACTAATCCAAATACTCCTAGAATAAGTGAAAAAGAAGATGACTATGAAGAACACAAAAATCCTATAAATGAAAACCATATTATTAAATATGAAAAATTATGTGATGAAAACAAGTTTGAAGAAATAAAGAAATTACATGAAGAATATAAATTCCCTTTAACTGAAGTTGTATTAGTTAAAACTGCTAAAGAAAAAAATCTTGAAATGTTTAAATACTTCTTAAGTACAACTATATCTATAATTAACTGGGATACTATATTTTATATATCATTAAGTGGTATAGACTATATAAAAGCTTTTTATGAATCTGATAAATATATAATCAATTTTACAGACATCAAAGGAGCATTAATATCTCCTTTAAGAGGAGCTATTATAAGCAATGATATAGAGTCTGTAAAATATATATATAACAAGTATCATATAATAGAAGAATCTGACTTAAAAGAAGCTGAAAAAAATAATAATAAAGAAATAATAGACTTTTTAACTTCTCATTTAAACAAGTAAATTTAAAGAATAAAATCATATTTAATAAACAATGTATATTAAATATGACAGAAGAGTTTAAAAACAGAATTAGGCTTGAACGTATACATAAAATAATATATAATACTTTAGGAAAATATTCTTATAATGAACCTTCTTATAAGGAAAAATATATGTTTGAAGTAGAAGATATTAAAATCAATAATTTAAACCTTCAAAAAACAAAAGAAGATTGTATTAAATATATTTCTGGACTTAGGAGAGTAGACCTTGAAACTAAATTAAAATCTTATAAAAAAATTAGAGATAAAGAGATTAATATGACTATAGAAGAAGTCTTATTATTAACATACCGTTTTTATTTATTAAACAATATCATTTATATGTCTGATTTTAATATAGATAAAAATGTATACGAAGAGTCTATTGACTATCTTGAAACCTATAGTGAATACCTTGAAAAAAATAAAAATGAAGAACAAAATGAAGAACGAAAGGAGGAACAACAAGAAGAGGATAAGAAAGATTGTATAATATGTTAATGCCTATAATAGAAACTCAAATTGATTTTTAATTTTACTTTTATAAGTACACCCTAATTATAAGAATAATAAAAGATTAAGTCAAGAAGATGAATCTTTTGATAAAGAATTAGATGCTAAAATTAATGATTATATTAAAGATGTTAATAATCGTAAATATATAAGACCCTATGGAAATTGGAAAGGAAGCGTTTATGAAATAAATAATAAAGATAGAATTTATAAATTAGATATATACTGGGTTCCTATAGGTAAAAAATTCTTTATTACTCAATATGATGGAGCAGAAACAGTTCATGTAGAAGATGAAATTAAATGGATACAAGCATAAAAAAAGTTTAAAAGATAATTTTATCTTTAGTAAATTAAGTTTACTAAAGATGAGCGACGAATTAAAAAACAAAATTAGACGTGAACGTATCCTTGAAATTATCTATAATCAGAAAAACAAGTTAGTGTATAACCGTAACACGTTTTATAATAGTGCTATACCTAAGATTGATGCTTATTATAAGTCACCAACGCAATTTTCTTTAAAAGGGGTTACAGAAGGTGATATAGAAGCTTTAAAAAATAAAAAAATAAAAAAGGACTGTATTGACTTTTTAAACACAATGTCTATTTTAAAGGTTGATGACATTAACGATTTTAAAGAAATGGATATTGATGATGTTTTATTAAATACATATAGTAAATTTTTAGAATATCAAATAAACCGTATTACTCCATCTTATAATGAAGAAAAATTATATAATATAGAGTATGTAGAGGAAATGCTTGACGAACTTATTGCTAAGAAAGAATCAGAGGAAAATAAAGAGACTAAAAAAAGCTGGTGGAACATCTTCTAGAACAAGCTTAAAGAGAAGAATCATATTTAATAAAATGTCTGACCCTAACGAACCTCAAAAATGTACTTGTCCTAAAGGTACTATTAAGTATTCGGTTTTCATAAAAGATAAGAATAATAACAAGCTATGTTCAATATGTAAAAAAATAGAAGCTTAAAAGAGCATTTTCATTTTTAATAAATATAAAAATGTCATTAATTGAAGATAGAGAACTCTACCAATTAATTAAACATGAAGATGAAAGACAATCTCAAGGTATCAACTTAATCGCCTCTGAGAACTTTACTTCTAAAGGTGTTATGGAATGTCTTGGTAGTTGTCTCACTAATAAATACTCTGAAGGTTACCCTGGGAAACGTTATTATGGTGGTAATAAATACATTGATGAAATCGAGAGGTTGTGTATCAAACGCGCCTTACAACTCTTTAATTTATCCGAAGACGAATGGGGATGCAATGTTCAACCTTATAGTGGTAGTGTTGCTAACTTGGCTGTTTATCTTGCTCTCTTAAACCCCGGAGATACATTAATGGGATTAGAACTTGCTTCAGGTGGACACTTAACTCACGGATTTAAAACAGTTAAAAGTAAAGTTACTGCTTCTGCTACATACTATAACTCAGTTCCTTATAAAGTTAACAAGGAAGGATTTATAGATTATGATGAAGTTGAAAAGTTGGCTATTGCACATTCCCCTAAACTAATTATATGTGGAGCTAGTGCTTATTCAAGAGACTTTGATTATCGTAGATTTAGGGATATCGCGAACATCAATAACAGCTATTTAATGGCTGATATAGCTCATATTAATGCTTTTGTTGCAAGTGGTTTAATGAATAATCCTTTTGAACACTGTGATATTGTTACTACAACTACCCATAAAGCATTAAGAGGACCAAGAGCTGGTATTATCTTTTACCGTAAGACACTCGAAAGTAAAATTAACTCAGCTGTATTCCCAGGTTTACAAGGAGGTCCTCATCAAAATCAAATAGCAGCAGTAGCTTATCAATTAAGGGAATGTATTAGTGAAGAATTTAAACAATATGCAAAACAAGTTTTATTAAATGCAAAAGTCTTAGCAAAATGTTTCATTGAATTAGGCTACGATATCGTTACAGGAGGAACTGATAACCATCTTTTTTTAATTAGAGTAGGTGATGGTGATAAGGTTCAAAAGATGTTAGAAGAGGCTGAAATCTTTGTTAATAAAAATACAGTTCCAGGAGATGAATCCGCTATGAAACCTACAGGTATAAGAATAGGAACATGTGCTATAACTACTATGGGTATGAAAGAAGAAGATATGTGGACTGTAGCTAACTTTATTAATAGAGTTATTGTAGAAAAAGTTGATAGAGAAGAAGTTATCCAGTTTGTTAACAAATATAAATATAATAAAGAATAATTTATTATTAATTAAATAATAAATTATGCAAGAGTTCTTTGACCTTTTTAAATATGATAATAATTTAATTGTATCTAAGTACGTATCAGATAGTGCTTTTAACTATATAACATTATCATTAATTCACGATAATACTGGTTTATCTTTTCTTAGAGGTATACTTAAGAGAAGAAAATTTATATACTTTAGAGATATTACCGATGTTTATATATCTTTTGAAAAGGTTATTATTACTGTTATGATTAAAAAGACTTTTGGTAAAAATGAAACTAAAGTATATCATTTTAGGTTTCCAAATAGATATCAAGCGAATGTCTTTTATAAGGGTATAAAAATGCTTTCTGTGTGAATGAACTTAAGCTTGTAAACCTTTTAATTCTTCGTCTAGAATATATATTTGTTTTTGCATTCTAATAGCTTTAAAGAGGATATCAAATACTTCATTTTTATTTTCTTTTTTAATGTTATAAAAGTAGCTGATTAAAGCATAAAAATTACGTTTATGTTTTTTATAACCTTCATATTCTGATTCTGTTAAACCTTCTTTTATAGAGTGAAATAATTCTGCACAGTCAAAATGTAATTGATTAATTTCAAGGGCAATATCAACCATTCTATCACCGATTTCATTTTCTTCTATATATTCTCTTTTCATACTGTTTTCTTCAAGAGAATCTTCAATGCTTTTAAAATCATTTTCACAGTCTGTATTATACTGTAATTTTTCTTCGAATGTCATACCAGGTTTATAACCCATTAATTTATCATATTCATTATTTTGAACTTGTAATGCATCTGCTTTTTCAGTCTGTGTAAGGAGTTGTGCTTCGAGGTTTTTTATATCTAAAATAAGTTCATCAATTGTTTTGTTTTTTAGTTCTTTCATTTTTTTGAAATTATAGGTTTATTATATATTGACATAATGTTTCTTTAAATCTATATTATATGTAATAGTTTTGAAGGTCATTTGTTTGATGTTAATATTATATATATATCTATAATATTAATATTTTTAATGAATCTTATAGTTCCAATTCTTAACTTAAAGGTTTAAATAGTATTATATAAAAGTAAATAATACTTTCAAAATGGGTTTAGACGGCTTCTTATCATATATTAAAAAAAAACATCCTGAAATAGTTAAACGTGAACATATATCATTATATAGTCATTCTACAGTATTCTTTGATATATCAAGTTATCTTTATAAATATATTTGTATTTTCGGCTCTCACGATGGTAGATGGCTTACAGCTCTTTTACAGCTCTTTTTAACCTTTAGACAGAATAAAGTTAATATTATCCCTATTTTCGATGGAAAAGCGCCTGACGCTAAAAAAGGAGAAAATGACCACCGTAAAGAACAACGTGAAAAAATTAAAAACAAAGGAGATATCCTTGATGAATGCGTTAAAAAATTAAGAAATAATGAACCTTTATCAGAAGAAGAAACAGTATTATTTAAAGATACTGTAAAGACTTTAAAAGAAAAGAATGGAACCACAAAATTAAAAAGTTTAGTTAATTTTGTAAATAAAATGTCAATTGAACCTGAAAATAAGTTTTCAGAAGAAGATATTAGTGAAGTTGAAGTTTATATTATATCATTAAGACGTCAAATGGTATATATAAGAGACACTGATTATACTAAACTTAAAGACATGTTAAACATATTAGGTATACCTTTTAAAACAGCTCCAAATGAAGCAGAAACATATTGTTGTACAATGCTTAGAAAAGGAATAGGAAAAGCTGTTATATCTTGTGATTCTGATTGTTTTAGCCACGGCGCAAAAGATGTTATATTATCTCTTGAAACATCAGGTATAATAGAACACGTAGAACTCCAAGATATCTTAGACTGTTTAGAAATAACAGCATCTCAAATGACAGATTTAGCATTCCTTTTTGGGTGTGATTATAATACTAAAAATAAATTATATAAAGTAGGTCCTGTAAAAGCTATAGAATTAATTAAAAAATTTGGAAGTTTAGAAAATATAGAAGGTTATGATAAAGATAAAATTAATAATTATATAGAACTTAGAAGTTTATTTAATATTGACTATCCACCTATAAAAAAGATTGCAAATAGTGATATAGATGAAGATGCTCTCTATAATTTTATAGAAGAACACCGCTTACGTGTAGGTAGAGATAAAGTAGAACAAACTATTAAAATAATTAATAAAAAAGCAGAAATAGTCTTCGCCGAAGAAGAGGAATAAAAAACAAATTTAAAGGTTCAATTTATATTTAATATTATAAAGTATTAAATATGAAATTTTTATTCTTATTATTAACTGCAATAACTTTATTCTTTATTACTTCTAATAAAGAAAAATGTATCAATAGTAATATTATTAATAACTTACAAAATAAGGTGTGTTATTATACAACAGCATTTTCAATTAAATATTCTGTAGATGTGTTTGATATAGTATCGGGAGAAACAGGAAAAAGTGGTAAATTAGATTCTATTACAGAAGCTATGGATAAAGCAACATATAACCTTTATGAAAAAAATACTATAGGATATAATTGTAAGTATTTAAAAGACTTATATAATAATGAATATAAAGTTAGACATTGCTACTTCTATCCAGACAATGATTTATCTTATAAAATAATAGTTAGTAAAAGCGGATTACTTACTGAAGGGATGTATGTATCTAAAAATGTAGATAAAAGAGGTATAGAATTAGCTATAAAAGACTATAAAGAAAAAGAAGGAAAAAGTTTATGTTGGTAAATTTATTAGACAAAAAAAATATACTAGTTATTCTTAACACGAAATAATCGTATTAAGAATTATTTTTCTAAACTTATTATTATAAACTTTTTACCATATCCACCACCATCTTTTTCTAGTTTCGTATTCTAATATTAATTTTTTAAGTTTTGTTATATTTTCTTTTATTTCATAGTCGCTTGAAGCATTCCAATTTAATTCTATTTTTTGTTTTAAGTCTGATATATCATAACCTATAAGAGACGCATATTTTTTTTCAAGAAATAATTGTTTACATATTAATTTATAACTTTTAATAGTATCTCTTAAGGTCTCTATCATTTGATATAATTCATCATTTGATGTATCATAAGAAACCCTTAATTTAACTGCTAATACATATTTTTTTATGTTTTCATCATTTTCATCTCTTAATGAATTTAATCTTTTAATAAGCTCTTTACGTATATAACAACGAGAAGTATCATGTGCTTTAATACGTTCATTTATCATATTTTCAATAACTATTAATTGTTCTTCTGTGAAAGACATTTTTATGTTTATAGATATATGTTTAATGAAATAAAATATAAATATCAATTTAAATTGATTTAATTTTATTAATTAAAAAGAATTATATTATAATGGTATTATTTGTACACGGAGTAAACGACAGAGTACACGAAGGAGAAGATATTCCAGTATTTACAACAAGTATGAAAATTGATAAAATTTTAAATTATACTAAAAATATAAAAGATATATACTTCCTTAATAACAGGGAAGTTTTAATGTGGATATACGATGACACTTCATTCTTATCATCTTATAAAATTAAACCTACATGTAATGAGAGTGCTGTATTAAAAAAGGAAGAAGATATATGGGGTAGAAATATTCTTAAAAATTGTAGACCAGACTTAGAAGTAAAACAATTATGGACTGGTAAGCTAGGAGAAGAATTATGTAAAGAGTTTTATACTATATTAGGTCATACCGTTTCTAAACCTGTAAAAAAAGAAAATTTTCAACCAGATTTAGAAATAGAAGATTCTATAATTGAAGTTAAAACAGAGACATACTATACAGGAGGTACAGCAGGTGAAAAGATACTTGGTTGTCCTTTTAAATATTGTGAGGTCCCTAAATTATATAATAAAAAATTAACAATAGTATGTTTAGGAGGAGCTGAAAAGTCTTGTAGAGAAGAGTATGGTGTTTTACCTGGACCTAAATACAAAGGTACAAAAAGAAGAATAATTAATATGTATAGTAAAAGTTTAAAGATAGAGTATATAGGAGTAACAGATTTATGTAAAAAATTAATTGAAAAAATAATTTAATTATATGTTTGAATATATAATTAAAATGAATCAAATTGATATATGTAAACCGTTTTTAAAGTGGGTTGGAGGAAAGACACAAATATTAGACCAAGTAATATCTAATTTTCCTGCAGTAATGAACGATTATCATGAACCTTTTTTAGGCGGTGGTAGTGTGCTATTATCAGTATTATCTCACGTTAAAGAAAAGCAATTATTTATAAATGGTAATATTTATGCATACGACTTAAACGAGGCTTTAATTTATACATATATAAACATTCAAAAAAATTATGAACAAGTATATAATGAAATTAAAACTATTATAGATATATATAATTCTTTAGATGAACCTGTAAAAACAAATGAAAGAAAAAAAATAAAAGTTGATACACTTGAAGATGCTTTTAATAATAAAGAAATGTATTATTATTGGTTAAGAAGTAAGTATAATTCACTTGATAAAAAAACAGTATATGCTTCTGCTCTCTTTATATTCTTAAACAAAACGTGTTTTAGAGGTGTATTTAGAATGGGACCTAATGGGTTTAATGTACCTTATGGTAATTATAAAAATCCAGAGATTGTTTCCAGGTCTCATTTAAAACAAGTTAGTGAACTTATTAAAGATGTTATATTTACTTGTTGTGATTATAAAGAAGCTTTAAATAATATAAAAGAAAATGGCTTTGTTTATTTAGACCCTCCTTATGTTCCAGAGAATATAAAGTCATTTGTAGGATATACAGATAAAGGTTTTAATGAACATCAAAAACTATTTAATATGTGTAATGACTTGTATAATAAAGGAATAAAATTTGTAATGAGCAACTCGAATATGGATATAGTAAGAGAACATTTTAAAAATTATAAAATATATTTTATCACTTGTAAAAGAAGTATAAATTCTAAAAAACCAGATTCAACTACAACAGAAGTTATAATTACAGCTTAAAAATAAAAAGAGTATTAATAAAAAAATGAATTCATTAGTAAGAATAGGTAGAGAAATCTTTATAAAATCAGAAAATAGTTTAGTAAATTTAAGGCACGTTAAAAGCGTACAAGATAAAGATAAAAAAATAACCTTTTATATAGGGGTTTTACATACAGCAGAAATAACAGAAAAAGATGGTAAAGAAGAATATGAAAAAGTTAAAAAAGTTTTAGGTTTTAAATAAAAAAATTACACTTATGTTTAAGTATAATTTTTTTAAATCTTAAAATCTCATAATTAAATCACTCTAGTGCATCTTAAGTTAGCTGAAGTATAACTCTCGCCTGGAGCAGGTATATTCGGAACACCTCCTATTTGAGCTGAAGTATTAGTAGTAGCTGCTTTCAACTCTATTTTATGACTTCCTGAAGGTATTGTAACTATTAGATCGTTAGATAAGATATATTCTGTATTATTATCCTTTATACTAATACTACGATAACTTCCAGGTATAGCTACATCATCAAGATAAAGAGCGGCAGCTACTGTATATACACCATTTGCGGTTGTATGCATCTGTAAAGAATATTCAAAATTAAGAACAACTTGAGACTGAAATGTCCCTGTAAATACTGAACTTTTACCAGTGTGTATAAATGTAGTTTGATATAAGATATTATTAGTATCAAAACTAACTGCTTGAAAGTTATTAGTTCCTGTAAATATCTGAGTTCCTGTTGC
>Ga0315905_10002155_pt1 | contig 20757 bp, 15 predicted proteins | sample LakEriMetagenome_5_FD_203522 | JGI IMG/M metagenome (GOLD analysis project Ga0315905, IMG submission 203522) | Freshwater fungal communities from buoy surface, Lake Erie, Ohio, United States - Buoy 4 MA121 | ecosystem: Environmental > Aquatic > Freshwater > Lake | place: USA: Lake Erie, Ohio...
AGCGTAAAAGACTTCAAAATACGCCATTAAAAGTCCAACTATCGGAATTAACCAAAAGAAAGGTGCTAAAGATGGATTTTCTTCTAGCCAAATACCCGCAATAGCATCATAATAAACATAGAATACAATCCCCATCGGAATTATCAGAACCAAAGGCATCAAAACAATAAAAGATAAAAACTGATCTCTTTTTTCCTCAGTTTCGTATTGGGCAAAGAATCGAATAATTGTATTTTGAACCCCAAAAGCCATAATCGGCATTAAAATATTGGCACCCGACAATACTGTACTTACAATACCATAATATTCTTTTTCTAAAAAAGAGGTGTAAAAAAATAATGCATTGACCGCACCAATTCCAAAACCGAAAAAAGTGATGAGTGTGTTGCGAATCGATTGTGTTTGTACAATACCCATTAGAGTTGTGTGATTTCGTGCGCCAATTGTTGGGTTAAATATTTCCGAGAATACTGTTCCAACCCAACGGGATTGGTTTTCAATTGACCGGATTGATAATCATGAAACCAGTTTAAAATTTTGGCTTTTAAAGCTGTTTTTTCTTGGTAATTAAAAAACACCCCCGTATTTGTCGATTGTATTATTGAAGCAAAATCAGAACCCTGTGGACCCATTGCCAAAATTGGTCGGCCCGAAACCATATATTCAAACAATTTACCAGGAATAATACTGCGGGTGTCGGGTGAATCGATTTCAATTAAAACCAATACTTGTGTCTTTCGTTGTTGCGCTAATGCTTCTTCATGAGATACATAACCCAAATTAACAACATACTGGGCTAATTCGTGTTGCGTAATACTCTGCAGCACTTCTTCACTCGTTTTGCCAATTAATTTAAGTTGGAAATTTGCCGCTAATTCGGGATATTCCAGAACCAATTCTTGCAACGACTCCCAAAGAACGACTGGATTTCTATCGGATAAAAATGACCCTATATGCGCTAAACTAAACTTGTCGTCTAACGTTTGAGGCGGAACCGCTTCATGGTCATATCCATTGGTAATTACTGTAATCGGACGGTTGGACGAGGTAAGGGCATGGAACTCCGCTTTGGTTGTCGGACTCGTTACCAAAATCAAATCAGCGCTATTCAACACTTGTTTTTCAAGTTGTTGATGCTTTCTTTCAGCATACGACGACAATTTCAAGGCTTTGTGATAGCCTATTGTTGTCCAAGGATCCCGAAAATCGGCAATCCATTTCACCTTTATTTGTTGCTGTAAATGCAAGCCAATTAAATGTAAACTATGCGGTGGGCCTGTAGTTATAATCGTTTCTATTTGATTTTCAACTATATATTTTTTTAAAAATGCAACCGATGGATTAACCCATAAAAAACGAGCATCTGGAATAAATATATTACCCCTCACCCATAATAAAAATCGCTGCAATACGGTTTGCTTTTTTACAGAAGGAATAATCCCTGAACTAATTTTTTGGGTAGCTTTTTTTGAAAAAAAACCAGCAAACCAATACGGCTCCCAAATTTTCTTTTTCAAAATGATCGTAGCTGGAGAAACATTGGAAACCAACTTTTCATCTACAATTGGATACGTTGGATTTTCGGGTAGATAAACGATAGGTTGAATGCCAAAATCGGGCAAATATTTCACAAATTTTAACCAACGCTGCACTCCAGGTCCACCGGCGGGAGGCCAGTAATACGTGATAATTAGCACTTTGTTGGAGGGTTTCATTGGTTGACCAACTTTTTTCGTGAATAATTAATTCCAACAACGGTTACAACAAGCATAAGTAAAAAACTTACCATACTTAATCTACTTCCGGTTTTAACTACCTCGGGCTCAAACTTAAACTCGATTTGATGTTTTCCTGCCGGGATATTCATTCCGCGTAAAGCAAAATCTACCTTCATATAGTCGGTTAATTTTCCATCTATATAGGCATTCCAACCGTTTTTGTAATACATTTCAGAAAATACAGCAAATCCTTTATTTTGGTTGTTGGACGCGTATTTTAAATGATTCGGTTGATACGAAAGCAATTCTATAGTTGCCGTACTGTCTTTTACAAATGCACTTTGGGCTACTTTAAAATCGGCTTTATTGTAAACTGCTGCCTCCTTAGTTGATAATTTATCTAGTGATTTCATTACTGCATCATCGTTTTCAACTCCAATCAGTTTTGAAACAAACCAAGCATTTCCATTTGCATTTTTATTAACAGTTGGGAATTGCTCGCCTTTTTCATCGACTTGAATAATGTATTTAACATTCAACATATCAATTACTTCACTGTTATTTTTGGCAATTTGATAATCGAATAATTCTTGGATAGCCCTTGGTTTTACAGCAGAATAACCACCAATAGATTTATGGAAAAAAGAAGCTCGGGCACTATTCATATTTCCTTCCACCTCCAAAACCCGGTAATAGGTTGAGTCTTGAAGAATCTGCTCATCCACAGGAGTAATTTCAAAAGGTTGCTCTACTTGATGCGCCGAAACAAAATCATCGCTATTTACATATTTTTTATCTACCCAAAACAAATCGACAACCATTAACAATCCAACTCCAATTACAGCTGTATCGACTGCCAATTTATCTTTAGAATAACGCCATAAAACTACAAAAGCAACGGCCATAAAAATTGTCGATCGAAGTAAGTCAGCCGCATACATTGTCATACGATCTTTTTGCAAAGCTTCAATAAAACCAAGCCCAAACTGTTTATCTTGAAATTGATTTAAACTGCGAAGTATTTCACTATCCATCGGACCCGTGAAGTCGAATTGACTCTGCATTAAAAAAAGTAAGCCTATCAAAACCAAACAGGTCATTCCAGTTTTCTTTAAACTATCCCAACGTTTATCTTGATTGGTAGTCATAAAAGAATGTAAGCCCATAACTGCCAAAACCGGAACACACAATTCAAGTATTACCTGTATTGAAGAAACGGCACGGAATTTATCATATAGTGGCACATAATCAATAAAAAAGTCGGTAACAACGCTACAATTTTTACCCCAGGACAACAGCAATGAAACAAATGCTCCTCCCAAAAAAACCCATTTAAGTTGGCGTTTATCATGGTATAATGCCAAAACGAATAAAAAGAAAACAATAGCTCCAATATAGGCAGGGGCCGCTACTATGGGTTGATCTCCCCAATAGGTGCGCGCCATACCATCCGTAAATTGACGTGCTTCGGTTGGATTTGCACCATAATTCAACATAAAATTATAGACACTGGAATCATCACTTAATTTCTCATCGTTTCCGCCACCAAATAAGCGCGGAGCAATCAGGTTAAAACTTTCAGCGATTCCATAACTATATTCGGTAATGTAACTGCGATCGAGTGTTGTTGTAGCGGTTTTGGGTTTCCCCAAGGGGTCTAATTTTAAGGTACTTTTACCACGGGTACTAAAAGCAGCATACTCTTGTGTGGCAAGTAATGACGTGGCATTAGCCCCTAGAGCCAATACAACTGCCAAGATAAAAGTGCTCGCAATTTTAACCCATTCCGAATGCACCTGTTCTTTAACCATTTTTATACCATAATAAATACCCAATCCAATTAAAACGATGAGCAAATAGTACGTCATTTGGAAGTGATTGGCATTAATTTCTAGCGCAACAGCAAACATGGTGAGGATTCCACCAAAAATGTACTGCCTTTGAAATACCATAATAACCCCAGCAACAACCAACGGCATATAAGCAATAGCATGGGCTTTGGCATTATGACCTACTCCGAGAATTACAATTAAATAGGTTGAAAATCCGAAAGCTAATGCCCCAAAAAACGCTTTAAGTGGGTCTGCCTTTACAACCAAAAGCAAAACATAAAAACCAAGAAAATATAAAAATAAATAATCCGCTGGTCGTGGGAGAAAACGCAACATAGAATCCAATTCACCTATAAAATCGTTTGGATATTGTGCACCCAATTGATAGGTAGGCATCCCTCCAAAAGCACTGTTAGTCCAATAAGGTTCGGCATTTGCAGTAGCCCGAAAATCCTTTTGCTCTTTGGCCATACCTGTATACTGAACAATATCACTTTGGAAGATTTTTTTACCTTGTAAAACCGGGTAAAAATAAAACAAGGCTATGATTACAAAACCCAAAACAACGAGTGCATGGGGATATATTTTTTTAAGTATTTCTTGCATTTTTGGGTTCATAAGAAAGGGATTGTAGTTTAGTCTACTTCTTCAAAATCGATATAGTCGCCCACAATCTCTTTTTTCTTTTCGGGTTTTTGTTGAGGAGATTTCTGCTGCTGTTGGTGTTGGCGAAACTTTTCTTCCATTTGTTGATTTGCTTTTTCAACTACTTTTTTGGCCAATATTGGCAATAGCAAACGGGCTATAAATTTGAAAATGTAATAAAAAATAAGAATATAAAACAGCGTTCGTAATAAACTAGCAAAATTAGCTTCTTGCATTGGGTTGAATTTTGTCAAAAATACTAAAAACCCCAATTCCTTTGCAAGGAAACATCATAAATAAATAATAAAAAGTGTACTTTTGGATTACCTAACCGCGAACCTTAGACTTATGAAGTTTACTTTGTTTTTGATTTCTGTTTTGACGTTGTACTCCGCTTCTTCATTGGCTCAATATACCGATGAAATCAATACTAACCGCCCCGGCGAATCGATGAATGCCTATGCAGTTGGGCTGAATGTATTGCAATTTGAGTCTGGTTTCAACTATGTTTCAGAAAAATATGATAAGAACAAATACAATACGGAGGGGTATGGTATCAATCTCACTACCCGTTATGGAATTTGGAAAGAGCAATTTGAGGGAATTTTAGAGTTGAGTTACCAAAACGACAGTTATTTTTCTAAAGCTGAAAATTATCACCGTGAAGGTTTTCGTAGAATACTACTAGGAGCGAAATACCTCATTTATGACCCCTTCAAAAACTTTGAAACCAAACCCAATTATTACAGCTGGAAAGCCAATCATAAATTCAATTGGCACATGATGATTCCGGCACTTTCAATTTATGCAGGGACCAATATTCGTTTAGGAAATAATCCGTTTATGTACAATGGAGAACGTTTAGGCACGATAAGTCCAAAAGTAATGCTTGCTACACAAAATACATTTACTGGTGCTTGGGCAATTGTAACCAACGTATTTATAGATAAAATTGGTTCAAACAATCAAACTATTGGATTTATTGGAACAATTACCAAAGGATTTAACCGTTGGTCTGGATTTATAGAAGGAAAAGTGCTGAGCGGAGGCTACTACCGGGATACTTTTATGACTGGAGGGGTTGCCTATTTATGGGGATCAAGCTTTCAAGTAGACGCTTTTGTAAGTCAGAACATGAAAAACACTCCAGCAATCACCTATGCTGGCTTAGGAGTTTCTTGGCGCACAGATACGAACTATGAAGATTATATGATTCGGGCTCCCAAAAAAGAAAAGAAAAAGAAAAAAAAGGGCAAAAATAGTTTTGGCAATAAAAAAGAAAAAACTTCTGTAAAAAAACGCTTGGACGATGTCCCCCCGGCTAATCCTTAAATTATGATCACGCTATTAGAAGCAAATACACCACAATTAATGAAAGCATTTGTAAAGTTTCCGTTTGAACTTTACAAAAACAACCCATATTGGGTCCCCCCTTTAATTCAAGATGAACTGGACACGTTTGACCGTTCAAAAAACCCCGTTTTTGCCAATGCAGAAGCTTATTATTATTTAGCCCAAAAAGAAGGGAAAATTGTAGGCCGTATTGCAGCGATCATCAACTGGGAAGAAGTAAATAATCAAGGGAAACGCAAAGTTCGCTTTGGATGGTGGGATGTTGTTGATGACATAGCGGTTACTGAAGCGCTGTTGGAAAAGGTATACGAACTCGGCCGATTAAACACTATGGATCACGTTGAGGGTCCGATGGGCTTTTCTAATCTTGATAAAGTTGGCGTTGTTACAGAAGGATTTGACCGAATTGCGTCGATGATTACATGGTACAATTATCCCTATTATAAAGAGCATTTGGAGCAATTAGGGTATCGTAAAGAAAAAGAATACCTCGAAAGTGTATTTAGTTTTTCCAATATTGACATAGCACCCTACGCGCGTGCAGCAACCTACATCAAAGAACGATACGGATTTTATTGTAAAAACTTTACGACAACCGATGCTATTCTCCCCTACATTGATGAAATGTTTGATCTCTTTAACAAAAGTTATGCGCGGTTAGCCTCTTTTGTAGCTATAAATGAAGTCCAAAAAAGTTTTATTAAGGAAAAATACATCGGATTAGTCAAACCTGAATATGTCAAATTTATATTTGATAAAAATGGTAAAATGGTTTGTTTTGGAATTGTCATGCCTAGTTTTTCGGAAGCCTTACAAAAAGCAAAAGGGAAGTTATTTCCTTTCGGTTTTTTACACTTTTTAAAAGCAAAAAAACGCCATAATGAAGTTTTATTTTATTTAATTGGAATTGATCCCGACCAACAGAATAAAGGAGTTACAGCAATTGTTTTTGAAGAGTTTCACAAGTCGTTTTCGAAGCACGGCGTACAAAGTTGTATCCGCACACCTGAGTTGGAAGAAAACATGGCCATTCAAAACATCTGGAAAAACTTCAGTCCCGAAGTATTTCGCCGAAGAAGAACTTATCGAAAATCATTGTAATCGATAGATATACCAAACAAAAAATCCACCTAATAGGTGGATTTTTGAATTATTATTGATACGAAAACAATTAGGAAACATCAACAGTTGTTGCTTCAGCAATAGTTTTATAGGTTCCATTTTCTAATTTTTCACGTATCGCTTCAAAAGCAGCCAACGTTTCATCAATATCGTTTTTGGTATGAGAAGCTGTTGGAATCATTCGCAATAATATGATACCTTTTGGAATAACCGGATATACTACAATCGATAAGAAAATATTGTAGTTTTCGCGCAAATCATTCACCATAACCATGGCCTCTGGAATCGAACCTTCAAGATAAACTGGAGTAACACAAGTGTTGGTATCACCAATATTAAATCCACGCGAAGTAAGTCCGTTTTGCAAATAATTGACATTATCCCACAACTGCTCTTTTAATTCAGGCATTGTGCGTAACATTTGCAAACGCTTTAAAGCTCCAACGGTCATAATCATTGGTAACGATTTGGCAAACATTTGCGAACGTAAATTGTATTTCAAATAGTCAATTACATCTTGATCGGCAGCGACAAAAGCTCCTATACTTGCCATAGATTTAGCAAATGTGGAAAAATAAACATCTATACTGCTTTGACAACCTTGCTCTTCTCCAGCACCAGCTCCGGTTTTACCCAAAGTACCAAAACCATGTGCATCATCGACTAACAAACGAAATTTATATTTTTCTTTCAAAGCCGCAATCTCTTTCAATTTGCCTTGTTGACCGCGCATTCCAAAAACACCTTCGGTAATCACTAAGATTCCTCCACCATTTTCTTCTGCCATTTTTGTTGCGCGTTGCAAATTTTTCTCTAAACTTTCTACATCGTTATGCTTATACGTAAACCGTTTACCCATGTGCAAACGAACACCATCAATGATACATCCATGGGAATCCACATCATAAACAATTACATCATTTTTAGTCACTAAGGCATCAATAATTGACACCATACCTTGGTAACCAAAGTTTAATAAATAAGCAGCTTCTTTTTGAACAAATGCAGCCAATTCATTTTGCAATTGCTCGTGTAAAGTCGTATGCCCACTCATCATTCGAGCTCCCATTGGATAAGCAGCTCCATAATTTTGTGCGGCTTCTGCATCAACTTTTCGAATTTCTGGATGATTGGCCAATCCCAAGTAATCATTGATGCTCCAATTCAAAATTTCTTTACCTTGAAATCGCATACGGGGACCCAACTCACCTTCTAATTTTGGAAACACATAATAGCCTTCAGCTTGAGAAGCCCATCGCCCTAGCGGACCTTTGTTTTGTTGTATTCTTTCAAATAGATCTTTTACCATGACAAAAACGCATTTTAAAGTGACAAAAGTAACGATTAGGTGCTTGTTATCCTAATGTTATTTAACGATTATATTAACAACAAAAGCGGCACTTTTTAACGATAAACAATGGAGTAAAACAATCGAGCATCCTTTTAATAAAATGTTTGAATTTTATTATGAAAACGACACGTTCAGGCCTATTCTCTGTAGATTTAAAACCCAAATCCAATAGATTCAAAGCGATTACTTAGATTTGTAAAAAAATACATATGAAAATCGTTTTTGCTTCCAACAACCTATATAAAATCGCTGAAATACGTGCAATGCTCCCGCCATCTATCGAATTAGTAGGGCTTCAAGATATTGGTTGCACAATCGACCTCCCAGAAACCGCCGATACAATAGAGGGAAATGCCCAAATGAAAGCCGATTACATAACGCATCATTACGGATTACCTTGTTTTGCTGATGATACGGGTTTAGAAGTTGAAGCATTAAACGGTGCGCCGGGAGTTTATTCTGCTCGTTATGCTGGTGATCAAAAGAATGCGGATGATAACATGGACAAACTTTTATATGAATTAGAAGACAAAGCTACACGTAAAGCGCAATTCAAAACCGTTATCGCGTTAAATTTAAAGGGCGAATCCCATCAGTTTACAGGAATTGCAAGTGGAGAAATACTTCGCGAAAAAAGAGGAGCACATGGCTTTGGATATGACCCTATTTTTGTTCCCAATGGGCAAAATTTGACTTTTGCTGAAATGGATGCAGCTTCAAAAGCAGCTCTTAGTCACCGTGGAAAAGCAGTACAATTACTAATTGCATTTTTATCAGTTAAATAAGAAAAACACTGCGACTCTAGTAAACAATCTACTTTCCTTTACCTAAGTCTGTAATTTAAATCAGAAATCCCTACCATTATCACATTTAACATTTGTTTAATTTTCTGATTATCAAGCGAAATAGACTGTAAACCCCATGCACTAATCACTTAATAATTAGCTATATCCAATTATTAAGCCTACCTTTGCACCCGAATTAATACGATCTAATGAATAAATTTGAACAATTAGGCCTTAACGCCTCGCTTTTACAAGCAATTGGCGATATGGGATTTGAAACTCCATCAGAGATTCAAGAAAAAGCGATTCCTGTGCTTTTGGAACAGGAGACTGACCTTGTGGCTTTGGCCCAAACCGGAACCGGAAAAACTGCAGCTTTTGGTTTTCCGTTAATACAAAAAATAGATGTTGATGACCGCACTACGAAGGCATTGATTTTGTCCCCAACCCGCGAACTTTGTTTGCAAATCACTAACGAATTAAAGCAATATTCCAAATATATCAAAGGACTCAATGTAGTTGCTGTATATGGTGGAGCGAGCATAACTGAACAAGCCCGTGAGGTAAAACGCGGTGCGCAGATTATTGTTGCGACTCCAGGGCGTATGCAAGATATGATTAACCGTGGCTTTGTAAATATTAAAAACATCGCCTACTGTATCTTGGATGAAGCGGATGAAATGTTGAACATGGGTTTTTATGATGATATTTGTTCCATTCTTTCCGATACTCCCGATGATAAGTCAACTTGGTTATTTTCTGCTACTATGCCTGCCGAAGTGGCCCGTATAGCGAAAAAATTCATGTTTGATCCTGAAGAAATTACGGTTGGAGCAAAAAATGCTGGAACAGCTACTGTATCCCACGAATTTTATGTAGTTAATGCTCGTGATCGTTATGAAGCACTTAAACGATTGGCCGATGCTAACCCGGATATTTTTTCAGTAATTTTCTGTCGCACCAAACGCGATACACAAGCGGTTGCTGAAAAATTAATTGAAGATGGCTACAATGCTGCAGCTTTGCACGGCGATCTTTCACAAGCGCAACGGGATGCCGTAATGAAGTCGTTCCGTGGTCGTCAAATTCAAATGTTGGTTGCAACCGATGTTGCCGCACGTGGAATTGATGTAGACAACGTCACGCACGTTATCAATTACCAATTACCCGATGAAATTGAAACCTATAATCACCGATCGGGACGAACCGGTCGTGCTGGAAAATTAGGAACTTCTATTGTCATTATTACCAAATCTGAAATCCGTAAAATCCATAGCATTGAAAAAATCATCAAACAAAAGTTTGAAGAAAAAACAATTCCAGGTGGGATGGAAATTTGTGAAATTCAATTATTGCACTTAGCCAATAAAATAAATGATACCGAAATTGATCACGAAATCGACAACTATTTACCGGCAATCAACCAAGTTTTTGAAGGGTTGAGCAAAGAAGATCTAATTCGCAAAATGGTTTCGGTAGAATTTAATCGTTTCTTAAATTATTATAAAAAGAAAAAAGACCTTTCGGGTGAACGAAGCAGTAACGAACGTAGTTCTAGTGGAGCAATTAAAGCGGGTGACGCTGTTCGGTATTTTATAAATATCGGATCACGCGATGATTTTGATTGGATGAAGTTGAAAGATTTCTTGCGTGAAGTACTTGAATTGGGTCGTGACGATGTATTTAAAGTCGATGTTAAAGAAGGATTTTCATTCTTTAATACTGATGGCGAACATGCGGAAAAGGTTTTGGATATTTTTGCCAATTTCCAATTAGAGGGCCGAAAAATAAATGTAGAAATTTCTAAAAACGACGGTGGAAATCGCCGCGGAGGCGGAGGTGGACGCAGTGATTTTGGTGGAAAACGCGAACGTCGTGATCGCTTTAATGATCATACGGAACGGAGAAGCGAACGCCGCAGTGATCGGGGCGAAAATCGTTTTGAAGGGCGAAATGACCGAAGAACGGACAGCCGTCCCGAAGGCCGACGCTCGGAGGGTCGACGCTCGGAGGGTCGCAGTGAACGCAATCCCGCAAACAAAGCCTTTGAAGCGGCAAAGCGTCGTAGAAAAAGTTAACATAAGCCCTCAATGAGGGCTTTTTTTATTGAATCAAAATACCGTTTATTTCAATATTTACTCTAAAGCCTTATTTGCAATTGAATATTATCTATTAAGATTTAATTTTCCTGATGCAATACATTATTTATCCTATCAAACGTAGACTAACCAAAATCTTCTGTTGTTAATTTTCTTATAATCTTTATATAGTTGCAGGGGTGTTATTTTTAAAATTGTTATTTTTAACATCAGAAAATTAAGCTATGAACTATTGGTTACGTATCGTATGCCTCATTTTGGGTTGTTCGTTAAACGCACAGGCCCCTAGTGATGTGAAAGTAAAAGGAACCATTTTCAATAGCACCAATGCCCTTCCGGTGCCTAATGTAAATATCATTAACATCAACCGTGTTAAAGGCACACAAACCAATACGCGCGGTGAATTTGAAATAAATGCCGCAGTTAACGACACCTTACATATTACCATGATCGGGTTTCAATCGTTACGTGTTCGGGTAACCAACGACTGGGTAAAGTCGGGTACGGCAAGGCTTGAGCTCACTGAAAAAGCTATTGCCTTGGAAGAAGTCGTTATTCGCAAATACAAATTAACGGGCTATTTAGAAGTCGACACAAAACTGATTCCATTTAAAGAAAATTACCGCTACAGTATTTCGGGTTTACCCCAAGCCTATGAAGCCGGTGAATCCTCTCCCAATGCCTTTACACGCGTTGTGAGTTCGGTATTTAACCCCGCAGACATGCTTCATAATTTCTTTGGCAAAAAGCCTAAAGAACTCCGTAAACTTCGGGAAATGAAAAAAGATGATACGGTAAAAAATCTTTTAGAAACCAAATACGATCGGGAGACGATTGCCATTTTATTGGGCGTTGACAAAAAAGATATTGCCGAAATTTTAAGTCGTTGCAGCTACTCAGAAGCTTTTATTGAAACGGCCAATGACCTACAGATTATGGAAGCGATTAGTCAGTGTTACGAACAATACAAGGTGCTTGCAAAAGCAAAATAACTAAAAACCAAGTTTGTTCAAAACAAATCTTCAATCGAACTCTACCGTTGAGATTAGCTTGTTTGTACATTAATAGTGCACTTACAACAAGCGGTCTTGATAAAAGCGTTCCATAATTCGATCGACATCTTTAATCGAATTTTTAGTCCATTGAAAACGGTATTCCAAAATTTCTTTTTCTGTCAAGTGCCAGTTGAGACCCGATTGACGTAAGCGTGTGGTTAAATCCTGTATGACAATGGCGGCCGACACCGAAATATTCAAACTCTCTGTAAACCCAACCATCGGAATCTTTAAAAACCCATCGGCTTGCTCCATTATTTCGGGAGAAAGCCCTTCTTTTTCGGTACCAAAAAAAATAGCGGAACGTTTTGAGATATCAAACTCATGCAAAAAACACGAATCGTTATGGGGCGTGGTTGCAATAATTTGATACCCTTGATTGCGAAGTGTTTCCATACAGTTTGGAATAGAATTGTAGCGGTGTACATCGACCCATTTCTGTGCACCCATAGCAATTTCACGATCAATACGTTTCCCAAACTTTTGTTCGATAACATGTAAGGCTTGCACCCCAAACACCTCACAACTACGCATTACCGCACTCGTATTGTGCAATTGGTATACATCTTCCATGGCAATGGTAATATGATGGGTACGCAATGCCAAAATTTTCTTGAATTTCTCTTTCCGTTCCTCTGTTAAAAATCCCTCCAAATAGGCAAACAACTCCAAATCCACCATTCTTATTTTTTTTTTGCAAAAGTACAATTTTATCGTTTTGGTGGTTAGTGGTTAGAAATTAGTGATTAGTGATTAGTGATTAGTGACTAGTAATTAGTGATTAGTTACTAGTTGGTCTTTCTTCTTTCTTTCTTCTTTCTTCTTTCTTCTTTCTTCTTTCTTCTTTCTTCTTTCTTCTTTTTTCGTATTTTCACCATCAATTAAAATTTAGAATTCAAAATTTAAAATAGTCAATGAAGTCGCTTGTCATACTTACGGGTGCCGGTATCTCTGCTGAAAGTGGTATTTCCACCTTTCGGGATGCTAATGGATTATGGGAAGGGCACGATGTGATGCAAGTAGCTACGCCCGAAGGCTTTCGGCGGAATCCTGATTTAGTTTTGGAATTTTATAACCAACGTAGACGGCAATTGCATACCGTAAAGTCAAACGTAGGACACACCACTTTGGCCCAGATGGAAAAGGATTTTAATATTCATATCGTTACCCAAAATGTAGACAATTTACATGAAGCTGCTGGGAGTTCGAATGTGTTGCATCTGCATGGTGAGCTCTTAAAGGTGCGTTCTATAAAAGACCCAAATTATATTTTAGAATGGCCAGGCGACCTGCAAATAGGCGATTATGATCCCGATGGAAATCAACTGCGCCCGCATATTGTCTGGTTTGGAGAAGAAGTACCCGCATTGGAACTAGCCGTTGAATGGGTTCAAAAAGCGGATGCAGTTGTAATTATTGGAACGTCAATGCAAGTGTATCCCGCAGCCGGTCTCATACACTATGCGCGTCCAAACGTACCGTTATTTTATATTGACCCAAAACCCGCTGTTTTATTTGACCTAAATAATCCACTCGAAATAATTCCCGAACCGGCTTCGATTGGGGTACCTCTACTTTGGGAAAAGTTAAAAAAAGTGTTGGGTTAGCTTGGTGATTCCAATTACAAATCCGTAATTTTGTGCCTTAACAACACTACCTATGTCACTTACCGCACTGAACGCAATTTCGCCCATCGACGGACGTTACCGTAAAGTTACCCAACCGCTTGCTGCTTATTTTTCGGAAGAAGCATTAATCAAATACCGCGTATTAGTTGAAATCGAATACTTCATTGCATTATGTGAAGCAGGAATTCCACAATTAAACGATGTCAAGCCAACGGTTTTTCCTATTCTTAGAGGTATCTATGAGCACTTTACTACTGAAGATGCTTTATGGATTAAGGAAACTGAAAAAACGACCAATCATGACGTAAAGGCGGTAGAATATTTTATCAAACATCAATTTGATCAACTTGGTTTAGAGGCATTTAAGGAGTTTATTCATTTCGGACTTACTTCTCAAGACATTAACAATACTGCAATTCCTTTATCGACCAAACATGCTTTTGAAAAAGTATATGTGCCCGCTCTTATTGCGCTAATTGCGAAGTTAAAGCAATTAGCTATGGAATGGCACGATATCCCGATGTTGGCTCGAACCCATGGCCAACCCGCTTCACCAACCCGTTTAGGCAAAGAAATTTTAGTGTATGTAGAACGGTTGGAAGAACAAATGCGGTTGTTGTTTAATGTTCCTTTCGCTGCAAAATTTGGGGGTGCGACTGGTAATTACAATGCCCACCATGTGGCTTATCCGAACATTGATTGGAAAAAATTTGGTTCCAACTTTGTAGAAGATATTTTGGGATTACACCATTCTTTTCCTACGACACAAATTGAACATTACGATCACTTCGCCGCATTTTTTGATGCTTTAAAGCGAATTAATACGATTCTAATTGACTTAGATCGGGATATTTGGTCTTATGTAGCAATGGATTATTTCAAACAAAAAATCAAAGCAGGTGAAATCGGTTCATCGGCCATGCCACATAAAGTAAACCCAATTGACTTTGAAAACTCAGAAGGTAACTTAGGTATTGCTAATGCGCTTTTTGAATATTTAGCTGCCAAACTCCCTATTTCTCGATTACAACGCGATTTGACCGACAGTACGGTTTTGCGCAATATAGGCGTGCCAATCGGGCATACGGTTATTGCCTTTGAATCCACTTTAAAAGGTTTAAATAAGTTATTATTGAATGAATCCAAATTGGCTGATGATTTAAACAACAACTGGGCGGTAGTGGCCGAAGCGATCCAAACCATCTTACGTCGGGAAGGGTACCCCAATCCGTATGAAGCTTTGAAAGGATTGACCCGAACTAATGCTACAATCACAAAAGCATCAATTCACGAATTCATCGGAACATTAGCCGTTTCGGATACTATCAAAGCGGAATTGTTGCAGATAACTCCTAGTAATTACGTTGGAATTTAAGGATAAGTTATGAATCTAAATTGTATTTTAAAAATCGTATTTCTGCTCTTTTTTTCATCTTCAAGTTTTGTAGCTCAAAACAAATCTGTTGATTTAAAAGCAGTTTGGGAGAATACCAAAAATGCAGATTCGACAAGATTTAATGCAATTAATAAATTTTATTTAATTAATTCATTTGAACAACCAGATTCTATTTTAAAAACAACTAATTATCATTATAATTTAGCTAAAGAAAAAAGTGCTTTACTTGAAATGACTTATTCTTTGACCCAAAAATACCGTGCTTACTATACAAAAGGCGATATAAAAAAGGCAATGCAAGTATTACAAGAAAACTATATTTTAACAAAAAAACTTAATGATAATAAAGCACTTACTATAATATACTCAAATATGGGTAATATTTATGGGGAACAAGGAAAATATCAAGAAGCTGTAAGATATTTTAACAAGACGCTTAAGTATTTTCAAGAGAATAAAATAGAAAAAAGCGAAGCTGCGGTATTGAATAATTTAGGTATTATCTATTTTTATATGGGTAATACTGATTTAGCATTAAAACATTACAAAAGATCCTTACTATTATATAAAAAAAACAAACTAGAAGCAAGAGCCGGAACAGTTCAATTAAATATAGGTTCTGTATATTTTAAGCAAAAAAAGAATAAAGAAGCTATAAATCAAGCAGAAGGTGCAATAAAAACTTTACTTCCATTTAATGACAGATATTCATTAGCAGATTGTTATTTTTTATTAGCGCAATCCTATAAAGAACTAAACAATATAAATAAAGCAAAACTTTATTTAGGTAAGAGTATTGAAATTGATGATGAGTTTGGAAATAATTCCAGAATTATTGAAAGACAAACTTTTAAAGCTTCTTTAAACTTTGATACTGACATCACTTTAGCTACAAAACAAGCTGAAGAAGTATTAAAATTAGTAAAAGATGATACCGAAAATGAGTTGAAAGTTGGTGTTTATAATTTATTATATAAATGCTACAAAAAACAAAATAAAATTGAATTATCACTAGCAATGCATGAAAAGTATGCAAAGTATAACGATAGTTTAGCTACTGAAAATTATAATTTGGCTGTCATGGAAGAAGCCATTCAAAAAGAATACAAAGAAAAACTACACGTAAATAATTCAAAAAATAAAGAAAAAACATATGGCATTATAGCTTTTTGTATTCTTTTAATTTCCTTTGTTCTCATTTATTACAGGAAAACTGTTTTAGACAATCGCAAAAAAAGAGACGAATTATTAGAAGAAATAAAAAAACTTAAAAATAATGAGGTCAATAACCTTGTTGTTAATCCAAATGAATTCGAATTAGTAAGAGACAAAATAGAAAAATCCATCGATAAAAAATTAAACGATACCGATTGGAACGTACTTAACATTTTGCTCAAAGAACCCGATATCTCCAACAAAGAAATTGCTGAAAAAGTATTTTTGAGTTTGGATGGAATTGGTTCCTCACTACGAAGAATGTATCTTTATTTTGATATTAAAGAATCCAAATACAAAAAGATTTCTTTAATAACAGAAGCTATTAAAGCATCAAGTAAATAACTTTTTTTCTAGCTTTTTTCCCCAATATCATAGCCAAAAAGGCATTTTCACAACTACACGTGAAATAAATTGGAATGCATTACAGTAATTTTGGTTAACTAAAATATCATAATTATGAAATCAACAATCCTTTTTTTAATGGTAGTAGTATTTGGGTTTTCATCAGCCCAAACTATAAATGTATCTTTGTCTGTTCCCACAACTCCTTTTCAAGATGCTGATGTAGGTTCAATGGCCTTTAGCGATATTGATAATGATAACGACCAAGATTTATTGATTACAGGTAAAGGTGGTCCTGTTAAAACAACATTATATTTAAATGATGGTTCTGGTAATTTTACTGAAGCAACTGGTACTCCTTTTGTTAATGTTTATAGTGGGACAGTAGGGTTTGGTCATGTTAATAATGATAATTTTATTGACCTTTACATAACAGGAACTATTGGAGGTGGTACAAGAACTTCCAATTTGTATATTAACAACGGAGACGGAACTTTCTCAATAACTACGAGTCCATTTCCAAATAGTAATGGTGGTAGTTTTGCTTTTGAAGATATTGACAATGATAATGATAATGATATTATTATTACAGGTTTAACTGGAAGTGTAAATGGTGTTGGATTTACAAAATTATACACAAATAATGGTTCTGGTATTTTTTCCGAAGTTTTATCAACACCTTTTGATCAGTTAGGTAACAGCTCTGTTGTATTTATTGATGTAGAAAATGATGGTTATAAAGATATTATTCTAGCAGGAAAAGATAGTAACAATACTAATTTAACTAAACTGTATTTAAACAATGGTAGTGGTGTTTTTACTGTATCGTCTTTATCATCATTTGTTGGTATTTCTGGTGGCGATTTGGCGGTGGCAGATTCAGATAATGATGGCGATAGGGATGTAATTGTTAATGGTAGTTCATCACAAGGCTTTATTACAAAATTGTATACAAATAACGGTTCAGGAATTTTTACCGAAGTTACAACAACTCCATTTATTGGTACTTTAGGAGGAGCAGTTGAATTTGCCGATTTTGATAATGATAGTGATAAAGATGTTATTGTTTTGGGTGCTGGAAATACTTCAGTCATTTGTAAAATTTATCAAAACCAGGGAAATAATTCTTTTTTAGAATCTAATGATTTAATTCCTACTTATATAGCAAGTATAGCAATTGGAGATATAGATAATGATACCGATTTAGATTTTATTATTGGTGGTACTCATTTTACAGCACCAACAAAAAACCCAAAATTGTATAAAAACAATTTGATTACATTAAGTAATACCGATTTTGAAAACAATAATATTACTACTTCCTATCCAAATCCTACTAAAAATAAGGTAACCTTTTCTTCAAATGAAAATATTGAAAGCATATCCTTATTTAATTTATTAGGACAACAAATTTTTTCTAAAGAAGTATATGCTAATGAATTTACAGTTGATTTAACTGATTTTTCCAATGGAACTTATATTGCTAAAATTAACAATAATGGTAAAACACAATCCATTAAAGTTTTGAAAATGTAAACTATAATCTCCGAAACACAAAAATGGAGAAATTCATTTAATTCTAAGAAAAAAAACACCAAAACAATATTTTCACAACTACACGTGAAAGAATTTCTTCTTTACAGTTAGATATTTGAATACAAATTAATCTACTAATATAAAAGTTATGAAAAAATCAATCTCAATTTTAATTTTTTTTCCGGTTTTTTGTTTTGGACAATGGACTCAACTAGGTAACACCATCAATGGACAAGTAGTTGGTGATTCATTTGGATATTCTACTGCAATTTCTGCCGACGGCACAATTGTGGCATCAGGCGCCAATTCCAATGACAGTGGAGGCAGTAATTCAGGACAAGTCAGAGTCTTTGGTCTAGCAAATGGTGTTTGGTCACAAATTGGTGGTGATCTTAACGGAGAATCTTCGGGCGATCAAACAGGTCAAGCGGTTAGTTTATCTTCAGACGGTTCTGTTGTAGCAATAGGCGAACCATTTAATAATGATTTAGGATTCGTTTCTGGACAAGTAAGGGTTTTTAGAAACGTAAATAATTCATGGATTCAAGTAGGTCAAGATTTATTTGGAGAGAATTCTTCTGCTGAAGCTGGCAAATCAGTTGACTTATCTGCGGATGGTTCTGTTGTAGCTTTTGGAGCACCTAACACAACTGTCAATGGACTATTTTTCGCAGGAAAAGTAAAAGTTTTTGTAAATCAAAATAACAATTGGGTACAAAAGGGTGGTGATATTAATGGTGATGGATCGATAATTAAGTTTGGAAGCGGAGTAAGCTTATCGGATGACGGAAATACAATTGCAATCGGTCAAAGTGGCGACCCAACTAATAATAATCCAGCAGATGTAGGACGAGTAAAGATATACCAATTTACAGGAAATCAATGGGTGCAACTTGGGAATACGATTTTTGAACCTGGAAGTAGAGGTGAATTTGGACTCCGAGTAAGTTTATCTGCTTCTGGAACTGTTTTGGCAATTGGTTCCTTCTCAAGAAGTGAAGTTCAGGTTTTTGAATTGACTAATGGCGTATGGGCTCAAGTTGGCAACACACTTATTGGCAATGGTGCAGGAGATTCGTTTGGTTTTTCTCTTAGTTTATCAAGTAGTGGAACACATTTAGCTGTTGGTGCACGATTTATTAACCAAAATAACAATCAACCTGGTAGTGCTTACATATTTCATAGACAAGGTAGCAACTGGGTACTTGTTGGTAATCCTATTGTAGGAGTTGCACAAGGAAATCAAGCTGGTTTCTCTGTAGCCATTTCACAAGATGGTTCTAAAGTTGCTGTTGGTTCTATAGGAAATAATACTGTTCGTGTTTTTGAAAACACGTCACTTTCAACTTCTAATTTTGATAGTAATTCATTCACATTTTATCCCAATCCATCAACAGATGTGGTAAATTTTTCATCTTCAACTACTATTGAAACTATAACTATATACAATGTTTTAGGTCAAGAAGTGTTTTCTAAAAATACTGATTCTAAAGAATTTTCTATTGACATTAGCAATTTGTCAATCGGAACTTATGTTGCTAAATTAAATACTAGTATAAAATCGAAATCGGTTACATTGATTAAAATATAAATACAGGAAAACTGAATTAGTATCCGATTTCACCGAGTAAATATTTAGGGATTTAAAATTTAACCGGAAAGAATGCGATGAAAAAACGCAAGGTTCGTAATCTTTGCGAACCTTGCGTAAACCTTTAGCACACTTTGCGGTTAAAAAAACTATCTCGAATAATTAGGAGCTTCTTTTGTAATGGTTACATTATGTGGGTGACTCTCACCTATACCACTTGCAGTGATCCGCACAAAGCGTCCCGTTTCTTGAAGCGTTGGAACATCTTTGGCGCCACAGTACCCCATACCTGCTCTAAGGCCACCAATAAATTGCTGCATACTTTCGTTCAGCTCACCTTTGTAGGGTACGCGACCCACGATACCTTCGGGTACTAATTTTTTTACATCGTCTTCAACATCTTGGAAATAACGGTCTTTCGAACCTTCTTTCATAGCTTCAACAGAGCCCATACCGCGATACGATTTAAACTTGCGTCCTTCGAAAATGATGGTTTCACCGGGTGACTCTTTTGTACCCGCGAGTAAGGAACCTAACATAACACAATCGGCACCTGCAGCGATAGCTTTGGGGATATCACCAGTGTAGCGCACACCTCCATCGGCAATTACCGGAACACCGGTGCCACGCAAAGCTGCAGCCACTTCCAATACGGCAGAAAACTGAGGAAATCCAACACCCGCTACTACCCGTGTTGTACAAATCGAACCGGGTCCAATTCCCACTTTTACCGCATCTGCACCATGTTCTACCAAGAATAAAGCGGCTTCAGGAGTGGCAATGTTCCCGACTACGACATCTAATTTTGGAAATTTTGCTTTTACTTCTTGCAAAACCGAAATCACGCCACGCGAATGGCCGTGTGCGGTATCAATAACAATAGCATCCACCCCAGCATTGACCAAGGCCGTAGCGCGCTCAATTGCATCACCGGTTACTCCGATGGCTGCAGCAACACGTAAACGACCCAAAGCGTCTTTATTAGCGATAGGTTTTTGAATGAGTTTTGTAATATCGCGAAAAGTGATTAAGCCAATCAACTTGTTACTCGCATCAACAACTGGAAGTTTTTCAATTTTTTTTTCT